>Ga0100379_10001539_pt1 | contig 23107 bp, 24 predicted proteins | sample CryGeymeta201503_FD_80418 | JGI IMG/M metagenome (GOLD analysis project Ga0100379, IMG submission 80418) | Groundwater microbial communities from Crystal Geyser aquifers in Utah, USA - Crystal Geyser metaG 2015-03 | ecosystem: Environmental > Aquatic > Deep subsurface > Groundwater | place...
CAAATAGGCACTCTCAAGCAAACGTGCGGCCACTGGGACGCTTTACTACGCCAACTTGACCCAACACGCGTGGTAGCGCGTGGATACGCAATTGTGAGGCAAGGAGGCCGAATTATTAAAGACCCGAACTCGCTCGACAAAGGTGACTCGATTCACATACAATGTGCCGAAGGAAACCTAACGGCAGAAGTTTTGCAAACTGACACAGCAGAAGGTATTCAACAACAACTGGTTTGATTTTTCCGTATGACCACAAAAAAAACAAAACAATCTACATTTTCTGAGGCTTACGCCGAACTCGAAGACATTACCGCTTGGTTCGAGGGAGAAGACGTAGATATCGATGAAGGTCTTAAACGTTTTGAAAAAGGTGTGGCTTTGGCACATTTTTGTAAACAACGTTTAACAGAAGTCGAAGCTCGAGTACGCGAAATTCGCGCCATGTACGAGTCCGAATCTATAAACGATAAAACAGAATCAATATGACACTTCTACTTCGTTGGTTAATTAATGCTTTGGCACTACTTGCATTGGCTGCTATTTTGCCAGGAGTGGTTGTTTCTGGATTTTGGAGTGCTCTAATAGCTGCTTTGGTGCTCGGGCTTGTAAATGCGCTCGTTAGACCTGTTCTGTTTATTTTAACTTTACCAATCACTCTTTTGACCTTGGGATTATTTACTTTCGTTCTTAATGCCCTAATGGTGTGGCTCGTATCGAGTATGGTTAAAGGATTTGATGTAATGGGGTTCTCTTCTGCGTTATTGGTGGCACTTGGTTTGTGGGCGGTAAGTCTATTAACCAATGCTCTCATTAAACAAGCCAAAGAAACAAAAACACATTTTTAATCGATACACCCCAAACGAGGTGTTTTTCTTAAGCTATGATCAACGAAAAACAACAACTACAGATTACAGAAAAAGAACCGCTAGTTTTTTCGCTTGGAGGTTCTTTGGTTGTACCACCAGAAGGAATTGATATTGAATTTTTGAGTAGGTTCAGAAAATTCATTGACGAAGTAACAAGTCGTGGTCGCAAAGTTGTGGTGGTAGTCGGTGGGGGAGGAACAGCCCGCAAATATCAAGACGCCGCTCGCCAAGTAGCACCGCTTACCCGCGACGACTTAGACTGGCTAGGCATTCACTCCACCAGGCTCAATGGACACCTGCTCAGAACAGTTTTGCGTGAGATTTCCAATCCAATCATGTTCAAAAATCCAACTCGCATACCAAAAGAATGGCCGGAACCGGTAATAGTTGCCGCCGGCTGGAAACCGGGCTGGTCAACCGATTATGTAGCCGTCAGAGCAGCCAGACGCTTGGGTGGGCGCCTAGTTTTAAACTTGTCTAACGTTGATCAATTATTTACAACAGACCCCAAACTAGACCCAACTGCGGCCCCAATTTCTAGCACAACTTGGCCAAATTTCTGCAAAATGGTCGGTACTGAATGGGACCCGGGAATGAATGTTCCATTTGACCCAGTAGCCTCCAAATTTGCCCGCAAAAACCACATGACAGTCCTTTTAATGGGAGGAAAAGACCTAGATAACGTAGAAGCCTGTATAAAAGGCAAATCCTTTGTGGGAACAACTATTCGTCCAGATAAGTCTTGACAAAACACTCTTCTCAAGGTAGGTTTTAGTGGCCTTTGTGGCAACAAACTGTGAGGATCAAAAAATGGTCCTCACCACCAATTGGTGAGGAATAAAAAAATGAATGCCATCGAATTGGTCAGAGGTAACATTATCCCTTTTCCCGATCAGGGAAAAATTCGACCGATCAAAGAACAAATGGCTGATGGTGCTTTGCACGATCAGCCAGGATGGTTCGATATACCAGAAGTAGATCGAGAAATGCTGATCTTTTGCGGGTCTGTAGTGCCAATAAAGGACACCACTTCTTTCCTGGTTGATCTCCTTATGAGCTTGGGAAAATGGCGGACTCAGGTCATTAACCCTTTCATTGTGGGGGAGATAAATAGCGACGAACAAAACGTGAGACTTATTCTTTACATGTTGCGACACGATTGCTGGCCAAGCAAAAGCGAACGTGTCGCCGAGATGAAAAGGATTATCACCAATCTGGGAATGTCGCCTCCAATCAAACAGTGGTTTGAATTGGATGCTGGTCAACAGGACCTGATCTACCCGTTTTTTAACAAGAACCAACCACATAAAGTAAGCAAACTTGCCGAACGTTTGCAAAGAAGTGGTTGGCCCAAAGATAAGAAAGAACTCAATAGTCTCGCCTTGCGTCTCGGACTCATTCTATAGACTGAAAATAAGATCGTAAAAAGCTGCCCCTGCAATTCAATGAATTGCAGGGGCTATTTTTTATTTCTTGTATTTGTTTAAGATTATCTTTGTAGATTGAATAAGCCTAGCAAAAATCTTGTCTTTAATATGTTGAGGTGCTCCAGGGGTTATATTTTTTGCTCTAGAAACCTCTACACCGAGTTCTTTTATTATTTGTGGAATATTACTTTCCAGAACAGTATTTTTCCAGTTTGAATTGTTGTAATCAAGTAGTGTCGCTGATATTGCTTGATTGTCTTTTCCTTCAAATACTTCTTGTTGCATTGCCAATTCTGCTGCTCTGTCACCAGCTTCTGTAACTTCTGTTTTGTTGCCAAGTGCTTGTTCGATTGCTCTGTTGGCTACCAGAGTTAAAAATTCTTGTGGGTTATCGGAGGGGGAATTTTTTTGATGTACAATTGCACGCTCCATTCCAGCTACCAGCTTGTCATATTCGGGTTTGGGAATATCGGCTAAACGACCATTATTGTTGGTTAAGGCTCTTGCTAGCAATTTTTCGGCAACCAAACGGACATCATCTTGATTTGCAGTATCAAGATCATTTAACCAAGTGGGGCTATTTATGTCTGGTTCTGCTGGCTTGATTGATTCAGGCGATCTACCAAAACCCAAGTCTCCTGGTGCCGGCTTCTTTTTTATGTCTCCTATTTTGCCAAACATTTCATCTTTTAAGGCATCTGCAGCAGCTCCTCTGTGTCTAGGCAAGCCTAAGTCTGTTTCTGCGGGTACTGGTTCAGGTATGGGTTGTTGTGAAGTGTTAGATGTATCAAGGATCTGTCTGGTATCTCGTATATCTTTTGGTATTTTTGGTGGCCTGTTTGGTGCTGCAGAAAATTCTCGTTCTCCCATATTGAAAAATTCTAAGTATTTAATCTGCCAATATTATAGCATTTAGTCCCGCTTCTTGACATAAATGCTCAAAAACGGCATACTCCCAGTCGACAACTAATCGCCGTAGAACACGGGCAGATGGAGCAATTGCTTACATCAGAGGCCCCGTCGAGGCAAGAGGAGTTTTTATAAAAACTCTTGTGCGGATCTTTGGTGATTCGTGTTCTGCGGCGTTATGAGTAACGTCGCGGTTTTTTTATATAAAGGTCGATTTATCTATCCCCTCTATCCATTTCCTATGGCAAAAACCCGTCTTCAAAAGGAAGAGGCACTAAATGCACTGACCGAGACTCTTAAGTCTATGGAATCAGCTGTGTTTACAACCGTGTCTGGATATACCATGGAAGATGCAAACGCACTTCGCGACAAAGGTCACGAAAACGGCGTAACCATTACCATGGCCAAAAAGACAATGTTGGCTCGTGCTTTTAAAAACGTTGGTGTTGAAATCAATACCGATGATTTGACTGGAAGTATTTTGACAGCTATTGGTTCAAATGACGTTGTGGCTCCAGCTAAACTTATGGCTGAATTCGCAAAAGGTCGCGAAACAATAACTATTGCCGGTGGTGTTTTGGAAGGTCGTCTTATGTCAGCTTCTGACATTATGACACTTGCAACACTTCCAAGCAGAGAACAACTTTACGCACGTTTGGTTGGCTCGATCAATGCTCCAGTTTCTGGATTCGTCAACGTACTCGCTGGCAACATGCGACAATTCTTGTATGCGCTTAACGCCATTCAAGAGGCAAAATCTTAATTACATTCCCCAATTTTCTATACACTCATATGAGCGACGAAACAAAACAGGAGGTTATGGTTCCAGAAAAATTCAAGTCACTTGTTGAACAAGTTGAGCAAATGTCAGTTATCGACCTTGCTGAACTCGTAAAAGTTCTTGAAGAAAAGTTTGGTGTTAGTGCTTCTGCTCCAGCTATGATGATGGCCGCTCCAGGAGCTGCCGCTGAAGCTGTTGAAGAAAAAACTGCTTTCGACGTAGAACTCGTTGACGGTGGATCAAGCAAAATCAACACCATCAAAGCTGTTCGTGAAATCACCGGTCTTGGACTTAAAGAAGCAAAAGACTTAGTAGACGCAGCTCCAAAAATGGTAAAAGAAGGTGTTTCTAAAGCAGAAGCTGAAGAACTTCAGAAAAAGCTTGAAGAAGCCGGTGCAAAAGTTAATGTTAAATAATCTCTCAAAGATTAAAAAACACCCCGCATTTTGATCCGTACCACAAAAAGTAGACACGAAAGTGCCTACTTTTTGTGTTTTACAAATGCGTCAGACTTGTAGAGAAGAGAGCCTTGTCGGTGAGTAAAAACAGAGTCTTTGTTTTTTCGTCTATAGCAAATGACTTGAGATTGTCCCCGGTTATTAATTCGTATTGAGAAACGAATGTGCCATCTTGCTTGTTGAATACGACAACGCGTTTTGTTTCTATGTCTAGAACGTACAAGTAAGAACTGTCGGTTTCGGTTATAAGTTGTTTGGCTGTTTTAATCGGCGGATCTACTGTTACTGTTTTCCAGCCAAGTTCATTTCCCTCTAGAAAAGCATGAATACCACCATCAGAAGTCAGAACATAAATTCGAGTATCAATAGTTAAATCAACAGCATTTGATAGATCACTGGTTTTTGTTTTAATCCAATTGCTTGGGGTTCCAAAACCAGAACCAGAAGCATTAGAACGGAGAATTTGTGGATTACCATCTACAGAACCAACCATGTAAAGACGGCCGTTATAAAGTGTTATTGCTTTGGAGTTGTATGGTTTAATATCTATTTCCAATACTTTTGATTGATCATTTTCTATATCAAACTGCGATATTCCCGGGCGATCATCTAAGAACACTAGGCGTTTACTGTCTCCTGCTACCGAAAGAGGGCTACCAACGCCGCCAGTATTAACTTCTCGTTTTTTGAGTGAGGAAGCCTCGGTTCCTGCTTCAAAAACAGCAGCATTGGAATCCAGAACAAAGAGAGAAGGCCCATTTTTAACAAGCAGAGCCCCAGTGGATTCTACGGGAAGATTTCCCAAAATAACAGGACTATCTATGCGCACTAAATTACGAAGAGAATCTTTTTGCTTGTTTAAGCGTGTCAGCAGACTTTCTTTGGTAGCTATTTGTTCTGGGGTTGCTGTTGGTAATTGATTGAGTTGTGCCAAGCTGTCCTCAATAAGTTTTTTGGCTTTTGTGCGATCTTTATAAATCAAAGCTCCCTCCACCTGTGTGATTAAATCTTCTACGCTAGAAACTTGAGAAGTGTACTCTTTTATAATGCTGTTTGTTTGGCGTTTTTGGAAAAACAGACCGATTCCAACACCAAAACCAATTACACAAATAATTGCAATTATTAGCAAGATTTTACTTCCTTTTGGCAAATGTTTAATCCAAGCACGAGGTTTTTTAACGTTAAGGCGCGCTTTTAAGCTTGGAGAGTCATTGTCAGGATTTTTCTTGACCATGCTTGTGAGTAAACGACCGCTCGAAACCACACTTTGGCCTATTCCAGAAACAATTGCTCCACCCACAACTTTTAATTTTCCTGGAGGTTTGTTGCTTTTAAAGTTGTCTTCTGAACGTGTTGGAGTGTTTTTCTTTTTGTGTTTTTTGACCAGGGTACTTAAGGGAGACTCTGTTTCACCAAGTAATCTTTCTGTTTCTTCTAGATTTTGTTCAAATTTTTCAACAGAGGTGTGGGCCAATGGAGTTGATTGAACAGCGCTACCAGCAGATGTTTCGTTGGAATCACCTTTAATAATAATCAGCGATAAATTTGTACTGGCAGGGAAGTATTGTCTAATTTTGGCAACCGCACTTTTTGGGGGGAGAGCAGCCAAGAGAGAATTTATTTCTTCTTGATCTATAGTGCGAAGCAAATCTTGATTGGACAAACAAAGTACATCTCCAGCATGAATATCTCCGTCTAGTACCACAGCAAAAGCTTTTTCCCAGGTTGGAAGAGCTTGCTCGGTGTGAATACTGCGCGACAAATTAAATACTTGATAGCGTTGACTAGATGGTTTGCGGTGTAAAAATAAAGCTAAAATTTCACCAGTTCCTGAAAGAAATAAACTTTCTTCGCAAGCAACACCAACAATTGCATGAAATTGTCCAATTGGTGTTTGCCAAGCGCCACCACGAACCTGTCCCGCCAGTTCGGTATTGAGTGAGTTTAGAAAAATTTCGAACTGTCTTTGTGGATTTGTGTCGGTACCAAAAGTTTCAGCGAAGCGTTCTAAGTGTTCTTCGATTGTGGGTAGAGGTGTCGCGTCGGTCGGTTTTTGTTTTTCGATGGCCACCAAACCAAAGACAAAACCAACACGACCAGGAATAGGAATAAGCATTGGTTGTACACGAAGACGATCTTTTGGTGTAGTTTCTGCGTGTTCCGCTGCTTTTAAGAAAAGAGTTGAAGCCATAGGATGCATGAATGGGAAACGAAATGAACTATAGGTCAGTCGGTTATAATTGCCGAGGTACTCGTATCTCTGGTACATTATACCCAAGTTGTTAAGGCTAACAAAGCCAATCAAAAAAAGTGTGGGAATGAGCGTCTTTAAAACAGAATCCTTATTCGGTTCAAAAACTCGTGCCAACCTTTTGGCTCTGTTTTTGACTCAAGAAGATACATCTTTTTTTGTGCGTGAATTAGCGCGTGCGGTAGATGCACAACTAAATTCGGTTAGGCGTGAACTTAAAAATTTAGTTGATTTAGGTTTGGTTTTAGAACTTGATTCACCAGAGTCAGATACTGAGTCAAAACGTTTGGCCGATAAAAAGAAATTTTACGGAGCCAACAAAAATCATTTATTATTTGCAGACCTCCGTTCTCTTTTTAAAAAGTCCGACTTGTTGCACAAAAGAGCATTTTTAGATGATTTAGTTGGCGAAGGTGGGGTCGTTTATGCAGCTTTAACGGGGTCGTTTATTGATCAACCTGATTTACCAACCGATATTTTAATTATCGGGCAGGTGGACTCAGCAAAAGTGCGTAAGGCAGTCTTGCAATTAGAACAAGAAGTTGGTCACGAATTAAACTATACAGTTATTACCCCAGATGAGGCCAATTATCGCAAGCATGTAATGGATCATTTTCTCATGTTGTTAATTGGAGCGTCGAATATTGTGTTGATTGATGAATGGACAGAAGTATGAATTACACCTTAGTTGTTGTGCCAGAATCAGTTGATCAAATTCGTTTTTTGTTGATTGATGAAAAAGGGGAGAAGCAAGAATTTTTACACAACGTAATGTCAGATGAATACGGTAGGGTTTTAAAAGATACTTTTACAGAACTGGGAATTACTCCAAAAAATATTAGTAAAGCAGCTGTTGTTTTTGGTGGTCCTTCTGCAACCGCAAATAGATTGGCAACGACTTTAGTTAATGTACTTTCTTTTGTTTTGTCTATTCCGGTACAAAGTTTTTCAAATTTAGCAGAAATAACAGCGGGGAGTGATATTTTACAAACAGAAGAAATGCAGGCTTTTATTAACCCTGTTTATCCAAAACCGCCAAATATCAGTTAAAAAGGCTGGTTGATTTGCTTTTTTTCCGTTTTACGGGTCATTATTCAGATAGTTTCCTTTTATTTTTTTTCTTTTTTTCCATATGTCACAAGCTATTCCAGTATTTCAGGAGTCTTTGTTTGGTCTTTGGGAAAGTATTGTTGGCTACATGCCAAATTTATTCGGTGCGATTATTGTCTTTTTTGCGGGGGTGGCCATTGCGGTTGTCATGCGTAAAATCGTAGTTCGCGGAATCGCTCTTCTTAAAATCGATGAAGCTATCGATAAGTTTGAAGTCAAAGCATCTTTAGAAAAGTTTGGAATCAAACTTCATGTTGGAGAATTAATTGGCTGGATCTTTAAATGGTTCTTTATTATTGTGGCTCTTATTGCGGCTACAGATATTCTTGGTTGGGACCAAGTTACAGATTACTTAAAGCAAGTAGTAATTTTTGTGCCAAATGTAATTATCGCCATAATTATTTTATTGGCTGGAATTTTGCTTGGTAATTTTGTTCGTAATATTGTTAAGTCAGCTGTGAATGCTGCTCGTTTGGCATCGGCTGATTTTTTGGCCGGAATCGCGAAGTGGTCAATTTTGGTCTTTAGTTTTATGGCCGCCATGGTTCAGTTGAATATTGCTCCAGATTTAATTCGTGTTCTGTTTACTGGACTAGTTGCCATGATGGCTTTGGCTGGTGGTTTGGCTTTTGGTTTGGGCGGAAAAGATCATGCAAGTCGTTTGCTAGACCAGCTTCGTCGTGATATGTCGTCTTCTGACTCTTCTGAATCACCAAAACAAGATAGTTAATAACCTCTGTTCTTTTATGGCAGAAATGGTTGGTGGATATCGTTATGGTCAGAGCCGCTTTTGGGAAATAATTCCCGGAGTTTTGGTTTGGTCTACCTTGCTTGGAGCATTGATTTTATCTTTTGTGGCTCCTGTTTGGGCGATTGTATTTATTATTTTGTTTGATTTGTATTGGCTGCTTAGAATCTTATATTTTGTACCTTTTTTGATTTATTCAGCCATTAAGTTTCGTAGAACAATCAAAATAAACTGGATGCAGCGTATGAGACATGTGCCAAACGAGGAACGTATCCACCACCTTATTTTTCTACCCACTTACAAAGAAGATGTAGACATTGTTCGCACAACACTCAAATCTTTGCGTGATAACCCTTTTCCAAGTGGTCGTATGTTTGTGGCTTTGTGTGGAGAAGAGCGAGATCATGATGGTTTTAATGATATGGTTAAAACCATGAAAGAAGAATTCGGACATGTTTTTAAAGACATGTTTGTTACAGAACATCCCATGAATCTTCCGGGGGATATTCCTGGTAAAGGTTCCAATTTATGTTGGGCTGGTGGCCGTGTCTCAGAGTTTTTGTCTGAAAAATATTCAGAAATACCTGATGCTGACATTGTTGTATCAGCTTTTGATGTAGACACTCTCGCTCACGAGCAATACTTTGCGTATCTTACATACCTGTATTTAACAACAGAAAATCCAACTAGGGCGTCGTATCAGCCGGTTGTGCTTTTTAGTAACAACATTTGGTCGAGTCCAGCGCCGGTTCGGATTTCTGCGTTTGGTACGACTTTTTGGCTTTTGTCAGAGTTGGCCCGCCCCGACAGATTGTGGACTTTTTCCTCTCACTCCATGCCTTGGACCATGCTTAAAGATGTTGGTTTTTGGCAAAGAGATATTGTATCCGAGGATTCTCGTATTTTTTTGCAGGCCTTTTTGCATTACCACGGTGACTATCGGGTAATTCCAATGTACATGCCTGTTTCTATGGATGCTGTTTCCGGTAGTTCATACTGGGATTCTTTAAAAGCCTTATACAAACAACAAAGACGCTGGGCTTTTGGTGTAGAGCATTTACCGGTTATGATCGGAGCCTTTAAAGAAGATCACATCATGCCACGCCTCGCCAAAGCAAAATACCTTTTCAACCACATGGAAGGTATGTATACCTGGGCCACAGCACCACTTTTGATTTTCTTTTTGGGTTGGTTACCACTTAGAATAGCCCGCAATGAGGGTAGTGCTTTGGTGCAAGCAGCCCCTTTTACACTAGAAATACTCATGCAAATGGCCATGATTGGAGTATTTGTGACGGCTACGTTATCGTTCTTTATTTTGCCTCCAAAACCCAAAACAGTTCGCGCTCACAACTGGTTAATAATGCTATTGCAATGGCTTTTGTTGCCAATTACATTCGTTGTTCTAGGGGCTTTTCCAGCCATCGACGCACAAACCCGTTTTATGTTTAAAAAATACTTAGGCTTCAATGTAACCAAAAAAATCCGCAAAGGTTTTTAGGAAACAAACAATCGAACAAAAAATATAGCTAGTGGAGCAAACCAAATAGCAAGTCGTTTAAGGCGACTTGTTTCGTTTTGTTCTTTGTTCATTAAAAATACAAATTGCAAAGGTAAAAAGACAAAAATTGCAAAAGCAACTGTTAGGCCAATGGCCTGCATAATAGCTAGTCCGGTATTGTTTTCCAAGCCAAATTCATTGATTTTTGGAATGATTGATCCCCAAAAAGCAGAATAAGCTACACAGGCATAGGGAAGCATGAGTAATTCTGGAATTGAGGTTGTTATTTTTTTTTGTGGTAGATTGGTTTTTTCTGCAGGTAACATTAGGGTGATAAAAAATTCACGCACCAAAACAGTTGTCATTACAATCAAAAAGATATAAGTATTTGATTCAGTAACTAGTCCAGATAAATGCAACGCTGACAAAGCCACCATTCCAGAAAGAGATATTCTAACAACGAAAAAGAAAAACTTTAACAGATTGCTGGTCTTTGCGGATTTTTCAGGTGTTTGTTGATCACTTTCCGCTTTGTTAAAAAAGTATTTAAGGCCAACAACTTCTAATACCATGGCGATACCAACAAGCCATAATAATTTTTGAGAAAATTCATTTGTTTGCCAAATGTTGCCTGGAGCTATGTAATCCAAAAAAATAGAATTACCAAAAGCTACGTACAAAGAGAAGACAAAACTAAAATAAGTTCCTTTTTTTTGAGATAAAATCTGCATAAAGCATTTTAATATCGTGTTATACTACATCTAAAGTTATTATGTTTGTCTCTAGAATAACCATTTGTATCGCCGCTTGGAATAGCATGGAATTTTTACCTGCTCTTTTGTCGTCGATTGCCAAACAGTCTTTTAAAGATTTGTCGGTGGTTGTGATTGATAATGCCTCTCAAGATGGTTTAGAGGCTTTTTTGCGCAAAGAGCATCCAACGGTCATGTTGCTGCGTAATGTACGCAACCTGGGTCGCTCAGCTGCCTACAATCAAGCAATTCGTTATGCTGTCGAACATTCTCCAATCGAAGAATCTGCGAATCGATATATTCTTTTTGTTGACCCTCATGTTATTTTGGAGGAGAAGTGTTTGGAACAGTTAATTAAAGCGGCCGATGAAAGACCTTCGGCGGCTGCGTTTTGTCCGGTACTTCTTCGAGCATACAGCGAGAACGCACACGATGAAAGTCTAAAAGAAACAATTCAATCAGAACGCATTGAATCTTGCGGTTTTACTTTATCTGGAATTCGTAATGTTCAAATGGTAAATCCAGGGATAATGTTTGATCAAACCGATATGGTTGCCGAAGAAGTTTTTGGCTCTCCTCCTGCCATAAGTTTGATAAGACTTAGTGGTCTGATGTCAATCGGTTATACAAACATGGAGGTTTTTGATCCACTTTTGAGTGAAGGAACAGAGGGTGTTGATCTTTCTTGGCGATTGCAACTCTCCGGGTTCGGTGCTTGGTGCATAAAAGAGGCCAAAGCTTACCATCACTTAGGTAAATTCAAAAAAACCGCCAATGGCTGGTGGTCAAAAAAGAGCAAAGACAGAAGCATGTCAACTAATCACAGACTCCAAAAATCAGTAGGTTATTGGTTGATTATTTTAAAAAATGAATCTTTGTTTAGATTGATCTTGCTGACACCACGTTTTTTCATAAAAATAGTGGGAGGATTTTTGTATACATTGTTTTTTGATCGCGCACTTTTTTCTGGGACCTCACTTGTTTTGAGTAGTTTGCCGCATGTCTGGCGCCGTCGCAGACATGTGCAAGACATGCGTTGCAGAAGTGAAAGACAGTCGTGCGTGTAATGGGGTATAATAAAAGCAAGTTTCTTTAGAAGGAGTGGGGCGTATGGCACATCGTTCGGATTTTTTACACAGTACAGAATCACATGTTGTGCACAGGGCACATAAAAGACGCCGTTTGTGGCCTATTTTTGTGCTAATTCTAGTTAGTTTTTTGTTGTGGTGGTTGGCGCTTGTTGGAATATTTGTAGGGCAACTCACGTATGCTGGTTTAGATAGTCGAGATGCCTTACTGAGAGCCAAAGATAATGCTGTTGCTTTGAATTTTGATAAGGCAGGCTATGAACTTGCTGTCGCCACAGAGCGTTTGCAGTTTGCGGAAGGGAGACTTCGTATACTTCGTTCGTTGGTTTTTATTCCTTGGGTTAAAGAACAAATTGCCGCTGGTGAGGCCTTGGTACATTCTGGTCGAACTCTTTTGCCAATATTATCCGATGTAGTCGATGTTGGTTCTGAGCTTGTTAGATTATCTGGTTTTTCCTCTCAAGAGATCACAGATATTTTTCAGGGTGTTGACCCATCAACTTCTTTTGAAGAACTATCACCTGCGGCTAAACAGGCTATTTTGCTTCGTTTGAGCACTACTGCAGAAGATTTACTTATCTCAAAAGAACGAATTTCTTTGGCCAGGCAAGAGTTGGCTAGACTTCGAACCGATGCCATAGCAGCACCAATTATCGAAGTTTTGTTGCCAATCGAAGAAAAATTAGCAGCAGCCGAAGAAGCCGCCGGTACCTTTTCAATTGCCGCCAGATTATTGCCGGAATTAGCAGGTGTCGGTACGCCAAAAAATTTACTGCTACTATTTTTGAATAATGCTGAGCTTCGTCCCGGGGGAGGATTTATTGGAACTTACGGAACAGTTACTGTCCATAATGGGGATTTTCTTGAAACTCAAACCCAAGACGTCTACAAACTAGATGACGCAGCCGCACCCTTTGTGTCTGCCGAGCCACCAGAAATTTTGCGTAAGTATTTAGGTTCCGATCGTTGGTTTTTTAGAGACAGTAATTGGTCACCAGATTTTTCTGTTTCGGCTAAGCAATCACAAACATTGTTCAAACAAGAATCAGCAGCTTTGCCAGAAGATATTCGCAGTGGCATTCAACCACTTTTTAAGCCCGACATGATTGTTGGTTTTACTCCCGACTTTGCCGCTTCTTTGTTGAATATAACCGGACCAATAGATGCCGGTGGACAAACTTTTACAGCAGGTAATCTTTTTGAAACATTGGAACATCGAGTGGAGTTTGATTTTGCTAAATATGGGGATTCTTACAATGATCGAAAGGCAATCATGGCCGAATTGGTAGAGCAGGTGAAGAAAAAACTTTTTCAATTAGATTCAGCTCGTTGGATTGAGGTTATGAATGCCTTAGAAACTTCTTTGAGTAGTAAGCAGGTTGTCTTTTACAGTAATAACCCTAGCATTCAGGAAGTTTTGGAAAATTCAGAATGGGCTGGTCGCGTTTTACCAAAAACAACCGATCAACTAATGGTTGTTGATGCTAATTTGGCCAGCTTAAAAACGGATCCGGTTGTCGATCGCAATATTTCGTATTCAATTTTTTATAACAGTAGCAATCAGTTGATTGCAAGGACAGCGATTAAATATACTCACAACGGTACGTTTACCAAACTAACAACAAGATACCGATCTTATACACGAGTTTATGCGCCTCTTGGGTCAGAATTGATTCGAGTAACAGGTTCTTTGGCAAACGACAAAACTCAAAATCCAGGACTCGTGCCTTACAAGCCAGACACAGCTGAAGATTTGGGTATGACTTCTTTTGGTGCTTTTGTGGCTATTGAACCAGGAGAAACTCGGGAGTTGGTTTTTGAATATGTTTTGCCGGATTCTGTAACTGCAAGTTTAGTTGCCGGTGCATATTCTCTAGAAGTTTTTAAACAGGTGGGAGCTGACTCACACTCGTTGACGCTCAATCTCGATTTTGGTAAGAAGATTGCATCGGCTGCCCCTGCAGAAGAAAAGGAAGATTGGGGTGACAGTGCGTATCACATAGAAAAAGTGCTCGATCAGGATTTGAATTTTAGTGTCGGTTTGTAAAACAGACGTTTTTGCTAGGTTGTGAGTATGTTTCAAAAAAAAATTGGTATTGATTTAGGTACAACCACAGTACTCGTGTATGTCCCAAAAAGGGGCATTATTTTGCAAGAACCATCCGTTGTTGCTATTTCTTATGCTGATAAAAAAGTTTTGGCTGTAGGACAAGAGGCAAAAGACATGTTGGGACGAACTCCAGACACAATTGTTGCCAGACGTCCTTTGAAAGACGGCGTAATCGCTGATTATCGCACCACCGAAGCCATGCTTCGGTATTTTATAAACAAGGCTGTTGGGGGAGTTCGTTTGTTTCGTCCGGAAGTTATGGTGGCGGTTCCAGGAGGCATCACTTCAACAGAGAGACGTGCGGTTATAGATGCCACTCTAGCGGCTGGAGCCAAGGCAGCTTACATTATTAAAGAACCAATTGTGGCAGCCATTGGAGCCAATGTTCCTATTGGGTCACCCTCTGGCCACATGATTATTGATATTGGTGGAGGAACTTCGGAAATGGCAGTTATTTCTTTGGGGGGAATTGTTGCCTCTGAATCAGTTCGTATTGGGGGAGTCAAAATAGATGCTTCTATTGCTGAGTATATTCGTCGTAAGTATAACTTGGCGATTGGAGAAAGAACTTCTGAACAAATCAAAATTCAAATAGGTTCAGCAATGTACATGACAGAAAAGTTAACCATGGAAATCAAAGGACGCGACATGATTTCTGGCTTGCCAAAGATTTTAGAGGTTTCCTCAGACGATGTAACCGAAGCTATTCAAAATGAATTGGCCGGTATTTTGGTGACAGTTAAAGAGGTGCTCCACAAAACACCGCCGGAGTTAGCGGCCGACGTTATGGATAAGGGAATAATTCTTTCCGGCGGCTCTTCTCAGTTGAGAAACTTAGATACGTTGATTGCAGAAGCGACCGGAGTTCCAACTTTTATGGCTGAAGACCCGCAGCAATGTGTAGTAAAGGGGACTGGAATCGCTTTGGAAAACCTAGATGCCTACAAAAGAAGTATCTTTACCAATTAAAGTGAGTTTATGGCTCGTATTGCTGTTGATGCTTCATCTTTGGCACATCCAAACCCAACGGGAGTGGAATACTATGCTCGCGAGGTTTTAAAAAGACTGCCTGAGCAAAAAATATTGAAGGATCATGAAATTTATTATTGGTTGCCTAAAGGAGTGAAGGTTGATTTGCCTCAGGGTGTTAAAACAGAATTTTTATCTTGGCCTTTTAAACGAGGTTTTATTGGTGTACGTTTATTGATGGAGTTAATCAAAAATCCACCAGACATTTTTTTTACACCTTCACATGGTTTATCAAAAATACATCGTTCAAAAACCAAAATTTGTGCCACCATCCACGACATCGCTTTTACCAATCATCCAGAACTTTACGAGCCAAAAGAAAGAAAACACCAACAAAATTCTTTGAATAAAACATTGTCTGTAGCAGATGGTGTTTTGGTGGTTTCTAAAGCGACAGAAAAGGCAGTTAAGTCTTTTTTTGGAAAACGTGATTTACAGATTTTTGTAACTGGATTAGCGGTAAATAGGACGCGTTTTTTTCCAAGAAGTGAAAAAGAGATAACCGAAGCTCGAAATAGATATGGTTTAAATAATCCATATATTTTACACACCGGACGCATGGAAAAGAAAAAAGGTGTCGACACTCTTTTGCGGGCGTTTGCACTCATGGCAGAAAAAAATGCCGGCCAAGCGCCGTGTGAGTTGGTTTTGGTTGGTTCAAAGGGTGACCTATCCGGTTTTGTAAAACAATTCATAGCCGATAAGCCACACTTACCGATTCATTCGCTGGGTTATTTGGGAGAAGATGAAATGCCGCTTATTTTGCAAGGGGCAGAAATGCTGGCTTTTCCGTCTCGAGCCGAAGGTTTTGGTTTACCTAATTTGGAGGCCTTAGCTGTTGGTACTGGGCTAGTTACCTCAGATATAGCTGTTCACAGAGAGGTTGTTCAGGATGCCGGTGTTTTTGTGCCTCCAAACGATGTAAAGGCTTGGTCTGAAGCTCTGCAACAAGTGTTAGGTAGATCACCAAAAGAAAAAGAAGAGTGGCGAGAGAAAGGTTTTAAATTGATAGAAAATTTTTCGTGGGATAAAACAGCCCAACAAACAGCGGAAGCTTTGGTAAAGATATTGAACGTATGAACATTGGTCAGGTCTTAAAAGATATTGGACTATCAGAGAAAGCCGCAGATATTTATAAGTCTCTTTTGCCTGGCGCTTCTTTGTCGGTACAAGAAATTGCCCAGCTATCAAACATACGCCGCACCACAGTTTATGACATTTTAGAGCAGCTTTTAAGAGTTGGTTTGGTTGGAGAAATAGAACGCAATCATAAAAGATTGTTTTTTGCTCATTCACCAGATGCTCTCAGAAACATGCTTCTTACCGAGGAACACGTTTTAGAAGCAAGGCGCGGGAGGTTAGAAGAAGTTCTGCCTTTTTTACAAAATATTCACAATCGTGAAATTGGTCACCCCCGCTTATTTTTATATGAGGGAATAGAGGGCCTCTTAAAAATTCGCCAGGTATTTTTAGAAACAGAGGGAGATGTAATGCAAGTTGTGCCACTTTCTGTGGTTGCTCGATTTGAACTCATTTTGAAAGATCGCTTAAAACATGTAAAGCAAATGACGAGCACAGGAGGATACAAAGGAATCGCTATTGTTGATGAAGGAATAGATGAAATTCCGACAGTTCCAGGTGGGGAAGTACGAACTGTTTCTAAAAAAATACTACCAACAGAAGCAGAAATAACCATTCGCGGTGATCGTATTTTTTTGTTTTCCTACACCCAAGGAATTGTTGGGGTCATGCTCGAGAGCCCAGAATTAGCTGAGGCCATGCGAGGATTATTTTTACTGGCGTGGTCTGGTGTCCTTGGTTTTCAAAAAGAAAATACAGTCTAAGGTTTAGACTGTATTGAGTGCCTCAGAGTTGAGACTTAGTGAAGGTAGTTTCCTGTTTCTGTTTCGTCTTGTCTTAGGAATCTTTTTGGATTCACAGACAGAAAACTTCCATCGATCATGCGGGAAAGCATTGATCTGGCATCAATGCCGTGTTTTGCTTCGGAGAATTCCTCGTCTTCTTCGTGTTCTGTGAGTTCTTTGGCGATTCCTATGGTTACTCTGATGCGATCTTGGAAACTGATTTCCATGAACTTATGGCAGAGTCTCAGGGCGGCTTCATGTCTTTCTTCCGCAAACCCACCCACCAGAATCCAGGGGTGTTCGTTCAGGTGCTTGGCGACCAGTTCGATTCGTCGCCACTTTTTTGAGTGATCGTCTGTACCCAGATTAGGGATCACCCGAAGAACACCTTGTAGCCTTCTCCTTGCCTGTCTCATGTCACTTCGACCAAGCTTCATGTCGTTTTCGATGGCGGTCAACAGGATATAGAGATTCCTGTGGTTGACATCGCCGTGTCGAGAAACGATTGGAGTGGTCCTTTTCTTCTTTTTGGGGCGGTGCATTTGCTTTCCCCTTTCTGAAGGTTGCTCTTTGATCTTCATGATCAAAAAGGCGGAGGCGTAAAGAGCATGCCCAAGCTTTGAGGGTTAGTCAAGTTAATCAAAAACCCCACAACTTTTTAAAATTGTGGGGGTTATTGTTTTTGTTGTTGGTTGCAATAAATCGAAGGTGAGCCCTTAAGTGAAGACAGTGAATGCCGAAGCAATGTACCTTCCCTGTAGAAACAGTCGGTAAAAGCGAGTTTGCACCCGGTTTAACCGATGCGGCTACAGGCAAAGAGATCTCCTCCTTCGATTTGTTGCAACTAAATTTTTGGAACTGAGCAGAGTATCATAAAATGAACCTTTTGTCAAGATTTATCGAGACAAAAAATACCACCCCAGAGTATGGAGTGGTACAAGAGTTAGTCCGGGTTGGACATTGTGGAAGCGGATGTTCGCGATAAATACTTTTTGTTTAGGTGTTTATATGTGTTTTCCAAACACCAGACGGCAACAAAATGCCACAAAACAGTAAGTATCATCAAAACCGCAACAAAAGTTGCTATGCGCCAACCGAACAAGACTTCAGTGGACAGCATGAACATCAATTCAAGAACCGAGGCTTTTTTGTAGTGTCTTTCTTTTATAATGATGGCCACATAAAAACCAATCAAGAGTCCACAATTAGATACCATCAAGAAACCGGCATTTTCTTGAGCCGAGATATTAATAGAACTGCTTACTATGGCCCACCAAGTGGAGATAGCAATACCAAAAACAGCAATATTCCAAACAGTTCGGCAACCCATGGGTGGCTGCTCTTTTTTGATCGGTATCCAACGATATTTACTGTACAAGAGAGTAAAAACCATCGAAAAAGACAAGCTGACCACAAAGAACCCATCTAGCAGATATTCCCAATCAAGGTATGCAGTATCCATTGAATTAAGGCTAATCCTGATTGCAAACAGGAAAATGGTCACCAAAACCGCAACCAGAAAGATTCGTGTCTTCATTTTTGAGCCCCCTTCCGTGGGATTTTTTGTTGTTAACGGTCTTAGAACGCAATAAAAATACTGTTTTTTGGGCTTTTTGTCAATGAAAAGCTGTGATATACTATGTGGCGTATGGAATTTGTTTTTCCGGGGTTTATTGGTCAAGAGAGATTACAGCAAATGTTTAGTCGCACGGCGTCTTGTGGACGCATGGGGCAGGCTTATCTTTTTGTTGGCCCGGGAGGAGTTGGGCGCTCAACTTTCGCCAATCATTTAATGCGAGGCTTGTTGCCGGAAGGCTCACTTGGCAATCACCCCGACATGTTTTCGCTTGTGCGATTGTTCAACAAAAAAACAGGCAAGCAAAAGAAACAAATCTCGGTTATTCAAGTGCGTGAATTGCGCGATAGTTTGGGACTCAGTTCATCTAGAAAAAATGGGTACAAAGTTATTTGGATTAAAGAGGCTCACACTATGTCCATTGGAGCCGCTAATGCACTTTTAAAAGTTTTAGAAGAACCTCGTGGAAAAACAGTTTTCTTTTTGCGTGCCCCATCTAAAGAATCGGTTCCGGCAACCATTGCTTCTCGTTGCCAAATAGTTCGTTTTGCTCCCTTGAAGATTGATAAACTTAAATCTGCAGAAATAGCTCAAAATACTCCTGCCGAAAAATTAGAAGCCGCTTTGCAATTATCTTTTGGTTGTCCTGGTAGATTTATTCGTTATTTAAATGACGATGAGGATATTTTGGCCGAAGAATCGTGGCGTAAAGCCTGGATTCAGGCCGGTGCCAGAGCTTCTGTTTACGATGAATGGCGCATGTTGCAAACTGCTTTTCAGGGGAAGAAAATCGACACGGGCACTCTGGCAAAAAGTCTCTTGGCCGCCTTTGAAGAGACTACCAGAGTTTCTTGGCACGCCACTTTGGCCCGTGCGCATCCAAACGAAACTCGAGCCAATGCAGAAGAAAGATTGTGGGAAATACCGCATATTCACACAGCTCTCGATCGAAACGTTCAGCCACAACTTGCATTAGAGCGCCTCATTCTAACCAGTAAAAAATAAAAACATCTGTATGAATTTTAAAATATTGCGAGCGGTTCCTATTGTCGGTCTCTTGCTTTTAACTGGTGCTGGATGTTTGGGGAAAAGCGATGCCCCCGTTGCTATAGATGGCGGTGTTTATCGAACCGCCAACAGTGGTCAGGATTGGCAGCAATTAACAGCTTTGCCTGGAGCTAAAGGAGTTGGCTCAATTGGAAACTTGAATTTCAAAAATCTAGAACAAGATCCGCAAGATCCGTTTGCTATGTACGCCGGGTCAACGGCTGATGGCGTGTTCTTTTCTGTAGATGGTGGTGTTACTTGGCAGCGCCCTCGTCCAGAAGCCTTGCGAACAGGAGCAATCGCTGATATAGAAGTTGATCCAAAAAATGTTTGTACTGTTTACATCGCAAAAGGACAGCGCTTGCTAAAAAGTGAAGCCTGTTTGCGTGATGTAGATTTGAATATCTACGTAGATACACGAGCCAATGTAACTGTAGATCGTGTGGTGGTTGATTGGTTTGACAGCAAAGTTGTTTGGATAGGACTTTCTAATGGAGATGTTTTGAAAAGCCTAGATGGTGGAGGCTCTTGGTCAACAGTGTTGGTGGCCAAAAATCAAATAGAGGACATATTGGTTAGTGCCAAAGACAGTCGCCAGATTTTGGTGGCTACCAAGAGTAGTGGTTTTTTTAGAAGCGAAGATGGAGGAGTAACTTGGACTCAAGTAGAAAAAGAACTTAAAGCTCTAAAGAAGGCCGACAGTGTTTACAAAATAGCGGAAGCTCAAGGTGGAAGCATTGTTATGGCGGCAACAGGTTATGGTCTTATCCGTTCTTATGACTTCGGGCTTACTTGGGAGCCATTAACACTCCTTACTTCACCTGGACAAGTGGTCATTTCTTCCCTTGTTTTGAACGAAAAAGACGCCGATATCATCTATTACACAGCCGGTTCTGCTTTTTACGCCTCGGCAGATGGGGGAGACACTTGGACCACCGAAAACCTTCCAACAGCACGCATTGCAGAAGACATGCTGCTTGATTCATCGGACGGTACTGTGGTATATCTCGCGGTAGCACAAAAGGAAAAATAACCTAAGTTTCTTGGTATTATGCATCCATTCTTACATAGTCAAAAACCAGAATTTGAAGTAGCCATTGATTTTTTACAAGGAGAACTCAATATGCTCCGAACCGGGCGAGCCAATCCTGGGATTTTAGAGAATATTAAACTAATGGCTTACAACACACCCATGGATATTAAATCTGTGGCTGCCATTAATGTTCAAGATGCCCAAACAATGATTGTTGAACCTTGGGATAAGTCAATTTTAACTGCGGTAGAAAAAGCAATTCGTGAAGCTGATATTGGAATAAATCCTGTAATAGATGGGACAATAATCAGGGTCGTTGTTCCACAAATGACCGAAGAAAATCGCAAGCAATTAGTGAAACGTGTACGTGAAAAAATCGAAGAAAGCAAAATCAAACTTCGAGCAGTCCGCGAATCAGTACGCGACACCGTTTTGGACATGGAAGAAAAGAACGAAATAGCCGAAGATGAAAAATACAAGCTTTTGGAAGAGATCGACAGACTTACAAAAGAGTTTTCAAATAAAATCGAGTCGATCGGAGAGAAAAAAGAAACAGATATCATGACGGTTTAATTTTTTTTGGTTTTATGTCTACAAACATGGTTTCAATGGATGTATTGGTTGGTTTTTGCAAGAGTCGTGGTTTTGTTTTTCCTGGATCAGATATTTACGGAGGTCTATCTAATTCCTGGGATTACGGACCTTTGGGAGTTGAGTTAAAACAAAACATCAAAAAAATATGGTGGAAGATGTTTGTTGAAGAGCGTCTTGATATGGTTGGTTTGGATGCTTCAATTTTAATGAATCCGGAAGTTTGGAAAGCATCAGGACATGTCGATACTTTTACCGATCCTTTGGTAGAGTGTAAAAACTGCCATGAACGTTACAGGGCAGATCATGTTGATTTGAGTCGGGCCTGTGCTAAGTGTGGTCAAAAAGATACTTTCACCGAACCTGCATCATTTAATTTAATGTTCAAAACTTTCATTGGCCCAAAAGAAGGATCGGAGAACGTTGCGTACTTGCGTCCAGAAACTGCTCAAGCTATTTTCGTGGATTTTCCTTTAATCATACAAACATCTAGGCGCCGTGTGCCTTTTGGTGTGGCTCAGATTGGAAAATCATTTCGCAACGAAATAACACCGGGAAATTTTATTTTCCGCACACGCGAGTTTGAACAGATGGAAATTGAATATTTTGTTCATGAGTCAGAATGGGAAAAACACTTTGAATCTTGGAGATTGTCTGTTCATGAATGGCTTAAAGCTTGCGGTATCCCGGAATCTTTGGTGGTTGAAAATGATATTGAACCAGAAGAGTTGGCTCATTATTCAAAAAGAACTATTGATTTCGAATTTTTGTATCCGTTCGGTCAAAAAGAATTATACGGTTTGGCATACAGAACAGACTTCGATCTAAAAAATCATGCTGAAAAAACCGGAAAAGACCTGCGTTTTACAGATCCATTGACTGGTGAAAAGTATCTTCCACACGTAATTGAACCTTCTTTTGGTGTGGATCGAACTTTCTTGGCCGTGCTTTTAGCTGCTTATACAGAGGAATCAGTAAAAAGCGAAGACGGCAAAGAAGAGTCTCGAACAGTTTTACGCTTACCAAATATTTTGGCTCCAGTTAAAATCGCCATTCTTCCTTTATCTAAAAAAGAAGAGCTTTCATCTGTCGCCAGACCACTCGCAGAACGTTTAGCCAAAAAATTCCGTGTTGAATACGATGAGACACAATCAATTGGTAAACGCTACAGGCGACAAGATGAAATTGGAACACCTTTTTGTGTGACTGTTGATTTTGATTCTTTGGAAGACAACGCAGTAACTGTAAGAAATCGTGACAGTATGCAACAAACTCGTGTGCCAATCGATACATTAGAAGAATACTTTCTTCAGAATGGATTGTAATAAATTCAATTAGTCGCAAGGTAAAGCTAAAAAACTTGATTTAAACGGTGAAGATTTATGACCGAAAATTTTACTTTATCTAATGGAATGAGAGTGCATGTTATCCCTTCTTTAGGCACACAGGCCGCTACTGTGCTTGTTTTGACTAAAGTTGGTTCTAGATACGAATATCCGGAAATCAATGGCGCCTCGCATTATATTGAACATTTAATGTTCAAAGGAACCGAAAAGCGTCCTACTACTTTGGATATTAGCCGAACATTAGATGCGGTTGGTGCAGAATTCAATGCGTATACAGGCAAAGATATGACTGGTTACTACGTTAAAGTAGACGGCAGTCATTTGCCTTTGGCCGTTGATTTGCTAAACGACATGCTTTTTCATTCTCTCTACGACCAGGAAGAGATGGATCGAGAAAGAGGGGTGATCATTGAAGAAATCAACATGTATCAAGATAACCCAATGATGCACGTTGAAGATTTGTTTGAGCAGGTTTTGTTTGAGGGTAGTACTCTTGGTTGGGAAATTGCAGGGTCACACAAAACAATGCGTAGCATGACCCGTGAGCAGGTTATTTCTTTCCGAGATTCACACTACATTCCATCTCGTATGGTAATTGCTGTGGCTGGAAAAGTGACCC
>Ga0100379_10001551_pt1 | contig 23040 bp, 26 predicted proteins | sample CryGeymeta201503_FD_80418 | JGI IMG/M metagenome (GOLD analysis project Ga0100379, IMG submission 80418) | Groundwater microbial communities from Crystal Geyser aquifers in Utah, USA - Crystal Geyser metaG 2015-03 | ecosystem: Environmental > Aquatic > Deep subsurface > Groundwater | place...
CGATCAGTTGTAAATACACAATAACGAGTTAAGATATTTAGAAGTGCGTGTTTAGCAAAAAAAGTCTTGGCAAAGTCCATCAAATCTGTAATTGGTCGATTGGTGGCATCTGCCCACCAGCTGGTAAATTCATAACTATTACTCGTTCGTTTTCCTTTTTTTATTGAGCCTTCATTGGTGTCCTTAATATGTTGTGATCGAGTAGTGTTACTGTAATATTTTGTATGTGTTCCATTCGTGATAACAAATAATTGCACATATTCAAAAAGTCCAGATGAAGCCCAGAAACTTTCTCGGTGATATCTGTTAATCTGATTGAATGCTTCCTGGATAGCTACTCCACGGCGTTTGAGCTCTATGTGTACTAGAGGCAAACCATTTACGAGGACGGTGACATCATATCGATTGGAACGTTGACCATCTGCTGTGGCGTATTGATTAATGACTTGCAAAATATTGTCATGAATTGTGTCTTTTTTAATGAGATATACATTTTTAACCGAGCCATCATCACGAGTAAGGTTTTTGATGTGGTCCTCTTGAATTGTTGCTGTTTTATCGGCAATGCTTTGATTCGGATTTGCTAGTTCACCAGCAAAGAAACGTTCCCACTCATTATCGGAAAAGGTAAAGGCATTTAATTTTTCCAACTGCTTGCGGAGGTTGAGAATGAGATCATTCTCAGTATTTATAGTTAGATATTCATATGCCTGAAGCTCAAGTTGTTTGATAAATGCTTTCTCAAGTTCTGCCTCACTCTGGTAGCCAGCGTCTCGTAGCATTTTGGCATCAGGTACATATTGTGACACCACAGTGCTTTCTGAGTTTTGTGCGACTATGTTGTAGTAAGTTTGTTTATCTGGCATATTCATTAAAAGTTAACAATTTATTTCGATAATACCCGTATTGCGTTCGACGTGCTTTAAGCTCTTCTGGTAGATCAATTGAAATGTCATTGAGTAATGCATTATATTCATCAAGAATTGTCACTACTTTATTCTGTTCCTCAAGTGATGGGATTGGTATTTTGAACTTTGTAAATTCTTCTTTTGTTATTGTTTTTATAGTGCTACCGCGAGCACTATCCTTTTCAATAGCAAATTTTTTTTCTAGTTGATAAGCAAAATATTTTTTATTAATTTTTATTTTGAATTTCTCGAAAATTGCTAAAGTCCTATCTACATAACAATCATATTGTGTAATTGCAACACGACCTATACTTCCTTGAAGAGTTACTAATACTGTGCCTTTTGGAACAAAAACACTCATGGGTTGCGCCAATTTTGAGATTTTACGCTTAGTGTTTTCTACGAGACTCATTTTTTTATCTACATCAGCAACTTGAACGAAGGGCATTGCGTGCTCGCCGTTATACCATCGACTTTCGCCATATGGTTGTGGGAATGATCCACGTCTATACTCAGCTATATCACCCAACCTCATCCATTTAGCGCCATCACTTTTTGGAGTTAGAAGCTTTTTTCGATAGTGCTCATATTGACTTATTCTCGCTTCCAGTTCAGTTTCCAGCTCAGCTTCCAATTCTGTTTCTAATGCCGTAAAACTATTAAGAATAGTGACAATCTCTTTCTGAATTTCAAGTGGGGGAAGAGGAATTTTTATCTTCGCTAGATCTTTTGCAGATACCTCAATTACCTTAGTTCCTTTAGCAAACTTTTTCATTTGATCAAAAAAATACTGAGTTCGAAAAAAATAACCCATATACATTGGGTTCTGGTCATGATTAAAAATCGTAGAGTGTCCTCCTGTAACAATTTCTTCTTCGCCAAGCCAAACGACCGCTTTACAGACATCCTCTATATTTTCACTTGTGCATGCAATTACTAAGTCATTCTTATTAACCTTCTTTAATTTATTTGCTAGCTCTTTTGAAACGAACGACTTAGTTGTATCTGTATAAATTCCGTAGTATGTATATATTTGACCGTAATGTATACAACCAACACCGCTCTCTGTAAAGTCTTTTTTTTGCAGACCACTCCCCCTGGTAAAGGATCCTATTTTACCCAACTCTTTATATTCCACACCATCGGGACACAGCTTTGTGATTAATTTTTCTATTTTGCTCTGTTTGTTATTCATATGCTTACTTTTAACCTTCGATATCTGCCACAATCGCGTCGATAGCTGTACGAAGTTTGTTTTGCTTAGCAACGATATGAGCTATTTTCGTGCTCAACTCTGTAATATCCACAACCTCTCGCGTGTCTTCTTCCACAACATAATTCGAAACGGTGATATTATAGTTGTTTTCGGCAATGGTCTTGTTATCTACAAGCTTAGTAAAATATTCAATATCTTCACGGGCACTGAATGATTCTAGAATCTTTAGGCGATTTGTCTCGCTTAGTTTATTCTTATTGCCGCTACGTACAAACTCGGCAGATGCATCAATGAAAAGAGTTTTGTTATCTTTCTTACTTTTTTTAAGTACAATGATGCATGTTCCAATCGTCGTGCCAAAAAAGAGATCGGGTGGCAACTGAATAACAGTATCAATGTAATTATTTTCGATAAGATATTTACGAATCTTTTGCTCAGCACCGCCACGGTAAAGTACTCCTGGGAATTCAACAATAGCTGCTGTGCCGCTTGTAGAAAGCCATGAAAGCATGTGCATGGTAAAAGCAAGATCCGCTTTGCTCTTTGGGGCAAGTACTCCAGCTGGTGAAAAACGTGGATCGTTTATAAGCAGCGGATTGGCATCACCCTCCCATTTAATGGAATAAGGAGGATTGGAAACAATAGCGTCAAATGGCTCATCGTCCCAGTGTTTTGGATCAGTGAGAGTGTCACCGAGAGCAACATCAAAGTTGTTGTAATTAATGTCGTGTAGAAACATATTTATACGACAGAGATTATAGGTAGTGAGGTTAATTTCTTGTCCGAAAAATCCTTGTCGAACGTTTTCTTTTCCAAGTACTTTGGCAAATTTGAGAAGGAGTGAACCAGAGCCACAAGCTGGGTCATATACTTTGTTTACTTCCTTCCTACCTATGGTAGTTATCTCAGCAAGGAGTTCACTCACTTCTTGTGGCGTGTAGAATTCACCACCAGACTTACCAGCGTTTGAGGCATACATAGTCATTAAAAATTCGTACGCATCACCAAAGGCATCAATGGTATTGTCTGAGTAATTTCCAAGTCGAAGACCGCCAATTGATTCCAATAATTTGACTAACTTTTGATTCCGCTTTTCAACAGTGTTTCCAAGTTTGCTTGAGTTTACATCTAGGTCATCAAATAATCCCTTGAGGTCATCTTCGCTGTTAGCACCTTTTGCAGACTTCTCAATATTATGAAAAATAGTGGAGAGCGATTCGTTGAGATTTGTATCATTACGAGCTTTTTTTAGGACATTTGTAAATAATTCACTTGGTAAGATATAAAAGCCCTTTTCCTTTACAGTATCTGTTCTACCAAACTCGGCTTCTTTATCAGAAAGCATGGCATAATCAAAATCTTTTTTACCAGCACGACGCTCGTCGGTGTTGATGTAGCTTGTTAAATTTTCACTAATAAAACGGTAGAAAAGCATGCCAAGTACATATTGTTTAAAGTCCCAGCCATCAACACTACCTCGTAGATCGTTGGCGATTTGCCAAATTGCACGATGTAGTTCAGCTCGTTCTTGTTCTTTAGTCATATCTGAAAAATTATTTTTTGCCATAATTATTTGCTTTTCTGGTTAATAAACCTCTCAATATCTTCTTTTTTATAACGCCTCACCCTTTTTACGCCTATTCGGATCGCTATAAGCACGCCTTTTTTATCCCACAACCTAAGTGTATTAGGATGGACTTTCAAGATCCTGGCCGCCTCACCCAGCGTTAATAGTTCTTCCATTGGTTTACTTACCATTAGATACTAATAGAATACATAATAATTTCATTTATTTCAACAGTTCATTATACCTTCAATCAGTCTTTTACACTTGTCAACATTAACGACCTAGCGATTTTCACCCCAGTTTTATAGTCTAAGAGCATAAATAAATCAGCCTAACGAATCTATCGGGGCTTGGGTTTCTCTATTTTCCAAAAGTAGACGAACCTAAGCCTCTTTTTTGTTGGTCAACACCACTATGCCAAAACCCAAAGTTAAAGAAACTAAAATCACACCCCAGAAAAGATATCAGGCTTCTGAGCGTGACGAAGAACTCTTAAAGAAATGGAAGGCTCGATTTAAGCGAGCTAAAGAGTTTCGTGAACCATACCAAGCAAAATGGCTGAGAATGTACAGGCTTTACCGTGCGTATCAACACAAACAGAATTACGCCTACAACACCCGCCTGATGCCCCCGATTGCCTTTGAGATTGTCAAAACAGTTGTTTCCCGCCTTGCTACTGCCAAGCGCAAAACACGAATAATACCTAGAGATAAAGGGGATGTTGAATCAACTTCTTTACTGTCCTGGGACGACTTGGTGAATTATGACTTTGACATTATCGAGTTGGCCAAGAAACTCCCCAACTGGATAGAGTCTTCAGTGTTGTATGGAAATGGGATAGTCAAGCTCGCATGGAAAATGAAAAGCAGGAAGAAATCTGATGGCTCGTTTAAAACTCTATATGATGACCCCACCATGATCTTGTGTGATCTTTGGGACTTTTTACCGGCTCCGGAAACAGAAGATCTTCAAGAAGGCTGTCCTTGGCTCATTCATCGGATAATAAAAACCAAAGAAAAAATCACCAAAGAAGAAGAAAGTCGTGGCGAAAATAACATTTATAAGAATCTGGAGTTTTGTGAATCTAAAGTCGTAGAGGACTGGAAAAAAGAGCGATATGAGATCAACACTAAAAAAATGTCACAAATTGACGGCGATATCAAAAAAGCTGACACCGGCGAGCAAAAAGTCTTACCGGTTAAAAATGATCAGGAGAAACAACTGGAGTTGTGGGAATGTTGGGACTATGAAGAAGATGAACTTGTAGTTATTGCCAATGGTGAAGTTGTTGTAAGAGATGATGAAAATCCTTACCTTGACATAAATGATGGGCATATTTTTGTTGACTTGCCTGATATGTCACTCCTTTGGGAATTCTGGGCTACCGGTCATGTTGAGCCAGTTGAAAGCACCATCATGGAGATTGCCGATCTTCGCAATCAACGAATGGATGATGTAATTCTGATGCTCGACCCTGTAGTCAAAATCCGCAAAGACACGGGTATTACCAAAAATGACATCATCTTCTCACCAGGTGCCGTGTGGGAACTCAGGAAAATGGATGATGTGGTGATTGAACGTCCTCCTGAAATCAGCTTAATGGGGCTCAATGAGGACAAACTCCTAAGGGATGAGATATCCAGAACTCTAGCTCTAGGTGAGTACCTGCAAGGTATGCCTAGATCGTCAAGCGAGCCACTTGGCAAGGTAGCAATGCTATTAGGTCAAAGCAATTTGCGACTAAGCATAAACGCACAAAATATTTCCAATGCGTTAACAACTGTGGCCAATATTCTTATTCAGCTAAATCGTGAATTCCTGAGTGAAGACAAACTCTATCGTATTGTGGGAAACAATGTTAATTTCAAAGAATTTAAATCTGAAGACAAGAAAGTCCATGTAGATGCGATTGTTGAAGTAGAGCCGGTGATACCGCCTGATAAACAAGCCAGACTAAATCAGATTTTGCTCTTATACGATAAATTCATTGCCCAAGACAAGCCTGACCCCAGCGATCCGGTGGGTATAAAACAATGGCTGGTTCGCAAACGAGCTTTGCAAAAGATGATTTTAGAGGAGTTGGATTTCGAACAATATGTCGATATTCTTCTTGGTCCCGAAATGACAGTAAAACAACAAGAGGCTGAAGAAACGCTTCCGAAAGAGGAAGTCGTTGCACCTGTGGCGCCTTCTAACGGCACTTTGCCTGCAAATACGGCCAAAGCACCACCTGTGGCAGATACGAACAAAATTAGAGAGCTAATCGGGAAAATACCAGGATTAGGGAAGATGCTCCAAAATTAAAGTAAGATATTCTTTACATATCTTACCTTATGCATTATTCTGAATATGGTCAGGTTCTTTAACATCCGAAGATCATCTAGACGCATGGAGGTGAAACTGTGCGTACACTTTCCTGGGGTCGTAAGACTCTAAGCCTAACGCTCGTCGCAATGCTGCTTGCAACCATGTTGCTTGCAGTCGCAGTACAACCAGCTCAAGCCTCAACCTGTTTTTCAGGACAAGGCTTTGGCTGGAGGGATGGACACCACTATGTGTGGTTTACAGTCAATATGTCCGCCAGTAACTGGGAGGTTACCGAACCTTGGTATGTACCAAACGCAAATCTCTGGGCATACCCGGATGGCAATGGATATGCAGAGGCGGGTTTTCCCTGGGTTGACGGGGTTCCGATTCCGTTCTCGCCCAGCGTTTACCAGCTCTGTGGATGGTCATAGCACTTAGTGCATAGCTCACGAAAGCAGTGAGAACTACGCTCTGAGTAGCTAACAAACTGGTAACACTTATTCATGCCTGACTGGGCAAACTACAACTGTAGAATTCCCGAATAAGTGTTACCTTTTTCTTTATTTGATATTCAGATCAGGTTAGAGTAATATGTGCTTAATAGTAAGGAAAATATGAAAAGTAAGACAATCACAACCTTAACATTAATCGCAGTAATTGTAGCTCTAGTCTTTATATTCAAGATCTACATGTATGATTCTACAAGAGATAGTTACTGTGTTACACAAACAAGACAGCAGTTTCCCGAAGAAAAGGGATCGCCAAGCGAAGAATGGTTTGAATATTATAACGAATGTTTAAACAACTTGAGTGTAGCCCAGGTATTTACACTTGTGTTCTCAAGTCCCCAGACTACAGAGTAGAAATGGTATGAAAAATGCAAAGCTGGTAGCTATAATCACAGTATTTATATTAGTGGGTGTTGTGGCTTACTGGATTTATCAAGACCATGTTGGCTCAAGTGGTCGACTTTATCCTAGTAAACAAAAAATGTGCGAGGAATTTGCTAAAAGCTACTTGCGCACAATGAAGAATGAGATGAATATTGACGACTTTGGCAGAGGGAATACTGATTGGGCTCGAGCAATTGCAATCGAAAGCGAGATAAATAACCTTTGTCAGCTAGATTTAACTGATGAAGCATTGGAGGGTTATTCCCCTAGTAACATTCAAAAATACTTAGACGACTACAGGCATAACTAAGTATTTTCTTGTTATCATTAATGGATGAATCAAAAAACACTTGCACTTCAAACAATCTCCTTGCTTATCAACTCAGGTGAATCAAAAAAAGCACTACAGAGATTAACTGAGTTCGAAAGGGAAAACTCTGATGACAAAAGGCTGGTATTTTATAAGCCTGGTTTTCTAGTTGATATAGGAAATGACCTCAGAGATGTAAAAGTCATTAGTGAGGGTATCAATGTTGGCGAGCAAACATTATTAAAAACAAACAATGATAAGACAAAGGCTTATCTCCACTACTGCCTGGCAAATGGGTACACATGTCTATATCAGCTTACTGAAAGAATGGGTGGTGCTGTGGTCAGAACCATACCTCAAAGCGGGAATCTTCTCAAGGCTAAACAGCACTTGCTTCAAGCCACACATAGTGAAATTGATGACTCAAGTCTAGAAATCCAATTATTGGTTAATCTGGGAAACTGCTTAGACACATTTGGTAGAGGGATTGAGGCAATTCACGCTTATGACAAGGCTCTTCGTTTGAGTAAAAACTTCCCAATGGCAGTAGCTAATAGAGCAAAGGCACTTCGTGGCTTTGCGGAGATTTCTGATAAATATCGACCTTCGATATATGTTATGGCTTACCAGGATATTAAATCAGTCCTAGATGATCCAAAGCTCGTACAAGTTGGTGGACTTGAAGCAAAAAAAGCATTTGAGCGTGAGCTTGCATATATCGAGTCTCGCTTTGAGGATAAATCCCTGCTTAAGAAAAAAATTACACACCCTCGCTATAACACCAATGGACTTACCAAGTTTGAAAAATACTACTTAGACTTCTGCAGTCAAGAAAGGCTGTTTCTGAACTTTCATATTCATGACGACTTTTGCGAAGCAGCAATTGAAGATCCTGTGTTCATCAGACTGATTACAAAAGTTGACGATAACGATACATTCTACATCTTTGCAAAACAACTCAACCAGATTAAGGAAGATTACGCCGTAGCCAGATTAAACTTGGTTCAATCCCAATATAAGCAAAAAGCCTTCGATAACATTAGCAGAAGAACCAGCTATGTCTACGCTTTGGACTATTCCCAATTTAATCTTTACATCGGTTTGCTGAAGTCAGCGTTTAAGGATGCCTTTAACATTCTGGACAAGATAGCCGTATTTATTAACGACTATTATGACTTGGGACTCAAAGAAAATAACATTTATTTTGTTACTGCATCCATCTGGGAAGATAAAGGAATTATCAGGAAAGAAATACTTAACTCTGAAAACTTAAGTCTTTATGCTTTATACGATATTTATCGGGACTTTAAATCAAACAGATATCAAAAAATGAAGCAAATCAGAAACGCTCTCACTCACAGAAGGCTGATTGTTTTCGATTCATTAATTACAAGCGTTGATGATAAGACCGATAAGCACAACATCGATTCTGATACTTTTTTTCAGGAAACACTAGATCTGATGCGTCTAACTAAGGCAACAATTATTTACTTGATTAATTTTGTTAATACAGAGGAAGAAAAGAAAAAGAAAGCGAATGGAAAGTTGATATTGGATATGCCGGTGGATACGTCTCAGTTTCTGTAAGACTTTTCCGTTGATTTTTTATATAATCTAGGTACATCCTATGGAACAAAAAGCTGATCACACTATGGAGAGAGAAACACCTACAACCCTACACGCCCTGCGCAAAGATAACCAAACAGAAATTTTGGGGCATTTTTCTCCTGACCAACAGCAGGAAATTCAACATAGACAGCAAATTCTCTCCTCCTTGGCATACTTTATTGGTAAAGACTTTCAAATACCTGTTGAGCTAAATAAACCTGGTGCTGGCTGGCATTGGGACTTTGGTAAAAATATTATTCGCATCGACCCCAAAGATTTACTTGAAAAAGATATGGACTACCTGCGTTTTGTTATTTCCCATGAAGGTGGTCATAGGCGTGTTTCACGAACAGAGGATATTCCCACCGAAACCTGGCAAAAGCCTGGCTTCTCTTTCATGATGAACGCAATTGAAGACCCCAGAACAAATAATTTTGTAGCTGAAGCTTATCCCCGCTTCCGTGATCAGATGGATATTGCATATCAGGAAGATCTTGATTTTGAGGGTAAAACAAAAGAAAAAGCCCAGGATCAGTTGGGCTATACCCCACGATTTATGCAAGCCGGTTTTGAGTACATTCGTCAATGGTACAGAGAAACTCAAGGCGAAGAATTGGGAACTTTGAGCGAAGACTTACCGGAAGAAGTAAAAACTGTAGTTAACCAGACCTTGGAAAGTGCGCGGGATTCTTGGTTGCGTTACCCTTCAAAACAGGAGGCTGATGAGAGTGAAGAACTAATCATAAGGTATGCCAATGTTAGTTATGAGATCAACAGAGATGAAGTCTGGCCAAAATTCCAGAAACTGGTTGAGGAGGATATGCAAGACCAGGAAATGCAGGAGTTTATGAAAGATATGCAGGGTGATGGGGAAGGTGATGGACAACAAGGACTCCCACAAGAACTTTCTGATTCACTTACAGAGGATGAGCAAAAAGAATTAGAAGAAGCGATACAAAATGCCCAGCAAGGAAATCAAACTGGTTCGGAAGGTACCGGCCAATCTAAGGCAATTGATCTTGACTCTCTTTCTGAAGGTCTTAAACAAAAAATTAAGGATTATATTGATTCTCTACCAGAAGATGTCAAACGGGAGTTAGCAGAGAAAGCACAGCAGGCTCTGCAGGACTTCGAGAGTGAAGTAAATGAAGAATTTGAAGGAAAGCTATCAGATAATCCAGAAAAACTAGCACAGCGCGGTGAAACTACTGAAAGTCAAAAAAAAGAGTCAAGACAGGAATCAGAAGATGAAAGTGAAACTGAGAACCGCCCAGAGCAAACTGCTGACCAAAAACGATTTAAAGACTTGATAGAAAAAGCCTTGCTTGGAGATGAAAATACTTATGAAGAATATCGTCGCGATGTACTTCCCTTGATTGACACGCTTGAGTCTGACTTGCGAGAAATTTTTGTAGCCAGAAGATCTCAAAAATGGCAAACAGGGTTCAAATCAGGAAAGCGCATTGATATCAAAAGAAGAATGCAGGAAAAGGCGCTCGGTGTCTCTGCTGTCGAAAGCAAAGCCTGGCAGAAACGGGAGATTCCCCAGGAGAAAGATTATGCTATTAGCCTGCTAGTCGACTTATCCGGTTCGATGCAAGGTCAAAAAATAAGAGAAACATTCAGAGCGGCAGTTGTGCTCGCTGAGGTGCTTAACAGACTCTCAATCAACACCGAAATTCTTGGTTTCAATGACAGGCTTTATGAATACCAACCATTTGGGCAAGACATGAGCCGTGAGGTAAGAGAACACATGGGTGGAATTTTACAAGAAGTAAATACTCCCGCTGCCAGATACAATGATGACGGCTGGGCAGTCCAGCAAGCTTCAGAACGACTTGCCCGACAAAAATCAGCAGAAAAATTTCTATTTGTGCTTTCAGATGGTCATCCTGAAGAATCGGGTGCTCATTCAGGACCTGAATATGAACTAGGCAAAATGGTTACTCAGATAATGGAAAATACGGACCAAAAACTAATTGGTTTGGGAATTGGCCCCGGCACAGACCATGTCGGTCGGTATTATCCAAACAGCGTAGCTAATATCGGAGTGCGTGAAATGTCAGTAAAACTAGCCGAGGTTATTAGAGAGGTAATCGCCAATTATGACACTTTTTAGTATACTATGCATAATATATGACAAATACAATTAAAGATTTTCTAAAATACGCAAATTCTCAAAAAGAAGTCTCATTAATGATTGCCAAAGATGATGACGAACTTGAAAGCTTCACAAAAAAATTGAGTGAGGCTGAGTTCAGACAAGCTGTTGACACATCTGATTTGTTTAAACAGATTACAAAAGTCTCAAAGTCTTTTGTAGTCATTAAAGACATTTTGCCTAAGGATCTGTACGATTTTGCAGTTCAGTACCCTACCGGACAAGTAGAGATTTACGATAAGTTTAATCTTAAATCTCAGACAGTCACTCCGGTTTATAAAGACGTTACTGTTGTTTATGTATTAACTAAAACTGCCCTTAAAAAAACCCAAGAGTCAGGATTTGGGTTTCTTGAATTAGCAGGTATAACATATCAAGCTTAAGAAAAAACTATGCCAGACGAATCTATGGAAAGACATCAATTTACGCCACCACCAGAGTATCCTGTTGAGGAAACTCATGAAACTGTAGCTTACCTGGGTGTACGCTTACCCAAAGCTCAGAATGACGAGGGGCGTTTTGTACCCAGCCGTGAACAATATGCTGACTATATTAACGATAAGTTTTCGCTGGGATTACAAAAAGATATCGCGGTCAGCTGGCTACAAGGAGATCCGATATTAATTGAGGGCGGAACCAGTATTGGTAAAACCACTACTGTCAGAAAAATGGCTGCTGATCTGGGTTGGGAAGTCCACTACGCCAACTTAAACGGAGCAACCGACGTCGAAGATTTAATGGGCAGATACATCCCCAATCCTGATAAAAGAAGCTCTGACGATCCTGAGTATATATTTGCAGACGGAAAAGTTACTTCAGGTTTAAGACAGGAAGACGGCAAAGTTAAGGTTATTATTCTGGACGAGTTTAATTCGGCCGCTCCTAATATTGTGATCCGTCTTCATGAAGTTTTAGATGCGATAAACCGTGGCGAGTCAGTTGTGCTATCAGAAGATGCATCGGAATCTATTCCTGTAAACAAAGAAACTACTAAAGTGGTTGCACTCATGAATCCACCAGGGAAAGGCTATTTCGGTCGTGAACCACTGGATCCTGCGCAACTTAGGCGCTGGGTGTATCTCAAAGCACCTTCTGAACTGCCTGATGATACGTTCTCATACTCTACTGATGCTCTGTTTACTCTGGCTCCTCAGGAAGAAGGAGTTTCTCAGGAAGACTTTCTGGTTTCACAGGATTATGCACTCCAGCCGGAGCAATTACAGGAAATCCCTGGTATTGAGTCAATCCTAGGAAAATATAAAGAATTCCACAAAGCTGCAAAAGAGCTGGTTAAAGGCAGAAGAATAGCTGCAGATCAACCCCAGCCATTTACTTATGATGACAGAATGGAACCAAGGAGAGTCAGGGACTTTATTTTGCGGTTTTATAATGGCGATGTAAACGAAACTTTCCAATCTGCCCTGCGATATTACTATTCAAACAAGCTTGACTCTGATGTTGACAAACAAAAATTAGAAGAACTTATTCGCCACGTAGAGTATATTGCTCCGCAGAATGTTTCCCCAAGGCGAGGTTTTGACCGTAGCTCTACTGCAGTACCTGAAAGACAGAGAGCAACCGCTGAAGTATCTCAGGAACATGATGCTTGGAGTGAAACTCTAGGTACAAATGTAGAAGTTCCTCCATTGCCTGCTGAGGTTACTCCAGAAGTGCAGCGAAACCTGGAAAAACTTGGATTTGAATTAAGATATATTCCTCGGCTTGATATGGGCTCATTAGACGAACTCCAAAGAAACGGTCAGGAGAAATTTCTTGACGAGATCCAAAGTCGTTACCCTAACTGGCGTCGATATGAAACCTTATCCAGTGAACAAAGAGAAGATCACAGAGTCGGAAGAAATCTGGAAGAGTGGTTTTGGGGATTGGCAAAGGACGGAAGAATGGACTTCCCTCGGCTACCAGGCACTTGGGTGGCCGTAGAAACTATGCAGAAGCCTCCCTATGGGGAACATTACGACAAAACTCCAGTAAGCGAGGGTTTGGGACTTGAAGATCGTTTTAGTGTTTCTTGGGACGATGCTCACAGGGCAATTGAGAATAACAAAAGTGAGCTTTTGAGGGAAATTGGCTTACCGTCTTCAGCTGAAGTGAGAATGTTAGAAGCCGTTGAATGGAACTTACTTGCCAATCGTGAAGGCTGGGGTTCTACCAACACCTATGAATGGACGAATACTGAAGCACGTGATGGCGGCGGTTCTCGCCGTGTCGTTGTTGGCAGCTCCGGCTATGGTGGTGCCGCCCGCGCCGCTTGGGATCATCCGACGCGCTCGAGTGACAGCCTTGGTTTCCGTGTCGCTGTAGTTCTTGGAACTTGATCTCTTGAATTCTTGGTTCTTTTGGATTCTTGTTACTTGGTCCCTTGACCCGCGAAGCGGGTCGATTTTGTCGAAATTTTCATATGTCTTCACAATATGTAGACTATAGATAGCATTTACCCTTGATTTTAGACACTACTCTTCTTTATACTTCATCTTAGATTTTGTTAATGAAAATACGGGTACGCTTGTGTTTCGCAAAGTCGCTCTTCTTTAGAGCTAGACCAGAGTCCTTATGGTTAAGGCTGTAGGGAGCGTGTCGATAAAGGAGGGATAAAACTACTTGCTTACTTTTGAAGGTCTCAGGGAAACTAGAGCCGATTAAAATACAGGAGAGAGTTCTTAAGCAATTAAGGACAATCTTGGTAAAGAGTAAAAACATAAAATAGTACATTAAAGAAACCAGTGGCAACAATGAAGGGCTTAATATCCTTTCAGGAAAGAAAGTAAGCAACGCGAAACGTGATGACGGCGATTCTAACCGTGTCATTGTTGGCAACTCCGACAATGGTGGTGCCGCCAACGCCAATTGGAATCATCCGACGAACTCGAATGACAACCTTGGTTTCCGTGTCGCTGTAGTCTTATCTCAACCTGCACAAATAAACTGTACCAAGCCAGAGTCAGGAATTATAGGTGGATGCTTTAATCCAGCCACCAAGCATCCTACCTATTTCCTGTAGTTTGGACTCAAGAAGGAGGTAGTTTTTGTTATCAATAATCTTTAAATCTTTACAACAACGTATGAGTACTTTAAGAACATCGAGTTTAATACTAGCACCCTGTAGAGTCGGCACTTTTTCAGACTTTGAAAGCTGGCTTGCAGTGACAATATCTTCAATCAGCCCCAGCATACCATTTTCAATTTTCTGCCCGATAGAGTACCGGTCTTTTTTAGGAAAATGAGCTACAAGTTGATAAAAGAATTTGTAGAGCTCGTATGTTTTATGAAAAACCGGTATGTCTAAATTAAGCCTGCCCGGTTCAAAGCTTTTATGAGAATCTGGCATAATAATTACAATGAGATTATAACACTTGAAAACTTGTTTCAGGCATGGGAAGAATTCCTCAAGGGTAAAAGGAGCAAAGCTGATGTCGAGATATTCGGGCGAAATTTAGAAGATAATATCTTTACTTTATATGAGGATCTTGAGAAAAAGGTTTACCGTCATGGAAATTATCAGGAATTTTATGTCAGAGATCCCAAGGTTCGTCACATCCATAAGGCATGTGTAAAGGACAGGGTGGTTCATCATCTCACAAGTAGCGTGCTGGAGGAGATTTTTGATCCCACTTTTTATCCTCACTCCTACTCATGCAGAAAGAATAAAGGCACGCACAAGGCTGTCCAGACATTTATAAAAATGTCCAGAAAAGCCAGTAAAAACAATACCTCAAAATTACTGATTTTGAAATGCGACATCAAAAAGTTTTTTGCAAATGTTGATCACGAAATTCTTATTAAGTTGCTCAGAAGAAGAATTAGTGATAAAGACTTTATTAATCTTTTAACAGAGATAATCACCAGTTTTAAGTCACTTAATCAAAATTGCGGAATGCCCATAGGTAACTTAACGTCACAACTTTTTGCCAACATCTATATGGATCCCCTAGATCAATTTGTGAAACATAATCTCGGAGTTAAATACTACATACGATATGCCGATGATTTTGTTGTTATGTCAGACAGTCGCAAGTATTTGGAAGAAATTCTTTTACAAATGAAAAGTTTTCTTGATACAGAATTAAAACTCACCTTGCATCCAAATAAAATACATATTGTTGATTATTACCTTGGTGTTGATTTTTTAGGATACGTGATTTTTCCAAAATACATTCTGCCTCGAACAAAAACAAAAAGAAGGATTTTTAGAAAACTAGAGGAAACATCCCAAAAAATAAGAGATGGTATCCTCCCTCCGGAGGCACTCGAGCAGGCTCTTCAATCTTATCTAGGACATTTATCACATTGCGATAGCCACAAACTGTCTCAAGAAATAAAAAACCACGCCCTCTTTTTTCAGACTAATTAAAAAATGAATAATTCTTGCATTTCGACTTTAAGAGCTTTGGCCAGCCTGTGAATATTATCTAGGGAGACATTTTGTTCTCCCCTTTCAACCGAGCCAATATATGTCCTGTGAATGTCGGCCTTAAAACCCAACTCTTCCTGGGACAATTGAGCTTCCTTTCTTAGGAATCTTAGTCGTTTGCCGAATTTTTTTCTAACATTATATTTTGGCATATTACCCTTGACTAAAAGAGTAGTTTTTTGCAGACAATAACTCTACAGACGATAACTAGCATTTGTGCTACAATTAGCCCTGAAATGAAGAAAAATATGGCTATAGAATTTTATGAATTCAGCCCGATTGAAGGCATTAGTGATGAGGCTCTTCTCAAGGCTGTTAAGAAAGCCCAATACAGCTTTTTCAGAAAGCAAGATGGCTTTATTGGATGTGAAATTCTTAAATCAGGGAAAAACTGGGTGAGCATTAGCTACTGGAAAAATGTTGAGGTGGCTAGGAGAACACTCGATGAGTTCCTAAATCATTCAAGCAGTCTACCCTTTGTGCAAATGATATCTCCAAGCAGTGAACGTCGCTTATATATGCGACGGAAAATGTCCTCCAAGAAATAATCTCCTATTTAATCACCACAAACTGACACAAAGTTTATTGCCGTTTTAATTTCTCTTCACTAGACTGGACTCATAACGAAGTAAAGCCTAACGAAACAATCGGGGCTGTGGCTTCTGAATATACGCTAATAATGCGTGTGTTTAGAAGTTGCAGCCCTTTTTGCTTGGCTTTTCGGAAACTAAAGCTGAAACAAATATGAAGACACTTAACCAAAACATCCACACAGCTACCCTTCTTCCAATTGGAACTATCACGGAAACGACTGAAGCGACTGGTGTTGATACATATCTCAGTAATAGGCCAGCTTATGACTCCGGACTTATTGACATAGCCATTGGCGACCTTGGCGATCAAACCTCAACCAAAGTAAAGATTGAGGAATCGGACGCAGCAGACTTTTCAAGCGGAGTAAGCGTAGCGGTGGGTGGCGATGAAATTACTGTTTCAACTGATACCGGTTACAAAATGCAGATTGATCGCAAGAAAAGATATCTCCGAGCTGTTGTGACCATCGATGGCGGATCTTCGCCCTCTGCTGAAGTCTATGTCGGAGCATTACTATGGAACGCCCAACGACCGTTCCCATTCACTTAAAGGAGTAATTATGGAAAACGACCAAACTAACCAAAACAAAAAGCCTATGCCGGAGCAAAGCCCAAAAGAGCCTGCTCCTGAGACAAACACCTCAAATCAGCCAGATGAAGCTCAGACGTGGGACAAAGTTGATTCTCTCTTTACGGTAGCCAGAAATACTTATTTTCAGGGGCAGTCAACTTTCTTGGAAGTACTAGACAGCTTAATTGCTACCCTGCAGGACATGAGAGAAAACGAAGTTCGACCACTGGGTGGCCTTGGTGCACAGAAGAAAAGTATGAACTTAGAAGACCAGGAACAACCAGAGGAAGAAACACCTCCGGCCAATCCGAATCTATAAAAATGGCTAACAATATTGACGAGAAACTAGAACGTGGCCGAGCAGTTTGGGAAATGACCCAAACAGAAGGCTGGCACATCATCGAAAGCTTAGTCAATAAAGAAATTGAAATTGAAACCAAAGATCTACTGGATTGCCCAGTAGAAGAAGACCTTGAGCATAAGCAACTGATCAAGGCTTACAAAAAAGTTTTGAGTATGGTTGCAGGCGTTATTAAAGAGCGCGACGAAGCCGCTCAAAGCTTGAGAAAGGAATAGACCTATGGACGAAGAACAAATGAAACAAAAAGAACAAGAAGAATTAAAAGCTTTACTGGATACTCCCGATGATGAGGAGTCATCTGCAGATGAGGCAAAAGAAAATGAAAATCCAGATGAAAAAGAACCAAAGGACGAGGATCAGCCAGATAAAAAAGATAAATCTATGAACGACAAAAATAAATTAAAAGATAAAAAGAAAGATAGCAAAGATAAGGATCGTTGGCACGGTAAAAGCCGTGAAGAAATTATCAAAGAATACGAATCCCTTGAGAAAAACGAAAAACTAGATGAAGGTGAAGTCGATGAAAGTGAGAAAAGCCAAGACGATAATGAAGCACTCAATCTTCCCAGCGCAGAAGAATTGCAAAAAATGACTCCTACAGACTTTGCTAAATGGGTCATGACCCGTATCGATGAAGGGGTCAAACGAACTATCGAAGTTCAGGAAAAAGTACGCACGGCTGTGCAAAAGGAAATTGAAGAAGCCAAGAAAGACCATCCGTTGCACGAACCTGATTACAGAAAGATGGTCCAAACAATAATCGATGCTGCCAGTGCCAAAGGCACTACGGTCTCACTAAAAGAAGCATGCATACAGGTCGATGCTTTCCTCGGCAAACACAAGAGTGACGAGTCTGAGGATAGCAATAAAGGTGAATCTGAAGAATTATCAGATCAAGAAAAGAGCCGCCTGAAAAAGGCAAAAGCTCAAGTTGAGAGTGGAGCGGGCGCTCCGACTCAACCCGATGGCTCGGATGCCGAAACAAAACGCATCCAGAAAGCTCTCGCCGGAAGCGGGTCAAAAAGCCCCTTGGGAGGGTTAGGAATCTAACCGCCCACGTTATTAAGAAAGGAGGTGAAAAAATAATATGCCAGCATCAGCAACAGGAATCAGAGGTACAGGAAATGTCGGAGCGACACGCAAATATGACGTGGCGGATGTTGTATCGCTTTTGGATGTCAATCGATATCCTCTAGTAGCGATATTGACAAATGCAGGTAAAGATCCGGCAACCGGCGAAGGAGAGGCTCTGAAAAAAAGAGAATCTTCTGATCCAGAATTCAAATGGTTTGAAGATGAATTCGGCAAACGACAACTCACAGGTTCCAGCACAGTTGATCCAGATGGAGGCAACTTAACCATTACTGGTCAATCCCAGTATTTACAGGTTGGCGACATTATCTTGGTTTCAGCCCAAAAATGGGTCTTCCAAGTCACTGCAATCGTAGACGCTAACACGGTTACTGTCGGGGCTGAGTTAGGTGGGGCAACTGGATCGGCCGCTTCCGCAGTCGGAGACGTTTGGCTCATTGGTAACGCCAATGAAGAAGGTGCCGGTTTGCGAGATATCAAGTCGACAACTATCGCCGAAGTAGCAAACTACTGTCAGATTTTCCGAACTCCAGTAGGTATCACAGAAACCGCCAGGAATACGCAGGGTTGGGTGAAAGAAAACGACTTTGATTACCAAAGGCGCAAAAAAGGTATCGAGCATTATGTCGATATCGAGCGAACCTTTATGTTTGGTAAGAAAGGAATCGTAACATCAGGAACTCATCCGAAACGCTTTACCAACGGTATCTTAGGGAGAATTGCCACTTACGCATCGGCCAACGTTGACACCGAGTCAGAATTTGACTCATGGCTGGAAAGTCTCTTTGCTCACGGCAACACCGAGAAATATCTGTTTGCATCAGCAGCAGTGGTTTCTATGGTTAACGGTTGGGCCAAAGGAAAGCTCCAAGTGGTCAATCCAACCAAAGCCTACGGACTGCGAATCGTGACTTATGACTCCCCGCACGGAACTCTGCATATCATCAAGCATCCATTACTGATCGGAACGACTTACGGTAATTACGCCGTTGGTTTGGATATGGAGGCCTTGACCTACCGCTACCTGACAAATCGTGACACCAAGCTTTTGACTAATCGTCAAAATCCCGGTGAAGACAGCCAAGTTGATGAGTACCTGACCGAATGTGGTTTGCAAATGGAACAAGAGCAACGCCACGCCATTATGAGCGTAGGTTCACTCTAAAGCCTATCTAGGACTGAAAAAACTTATGAAAGAAATTACTAAAAACCGGAAGTCACTACACACTTTCTTACTCAGTGTAGTCGCCTAAGAAGGGGTGAGCGTTATCACCCCTTCAAACTCAAGTCTGGAACTCTATTAAGTCAGACAACAAAGAAAGTGAGGTGAAAAAATTATGACAGAAGCAACTGAAAAACAATTACAAGACATGAACATGGCTGAGCTGTGGAATGAGGCCAAGCGACTAGGAATTTCTAAAGCAGGCAAAAAGGATGAACTTATTTCCCGCATTAGGAAAGCTCAGGAGTCCGGTGAGCAAAAACCATCGGAAGAAAAATCCAACTCTGAGAATCAACCCACAAAACAGTCCTCAGACAAGGAAGCTGCTCAAAAAGCTGAGCCAGCCAAGGAGGTTGTATACATTTCCCGTTATCTCGAATTGAAATTGGTTATGAATCCTTCTTACCTCAAAGAGGTTGGTGGCAAGGTATTAATCATCCGAGGTAAATACATTCAGTTTCATGAAGGTGTTTATAAGACTAAAGATCAGGAGGAAATCGAGTATTTGGACAATCATCCTAATTTCGGCAGTGTATTCAGGAAAGTTCAAACGACAGATCTTAAAGGCGGGAAAAGTGTTGATCAGATTTATCAAGAGAAATTCCGAACTCTTGAAGAAAGAGAAAAAGAAGTAGCAGCTAGAGAAAAAGCTCTGCAGAAAAAAGAGGTTGAAATGAAAGGTGCTGCAGAGGGAGCTGACACTCAAAAATCTGTAACAGGAATTAGAAGTACGGCTGAACAGCCGCAGTTTTAAAAAAATATGTCCAGCAATAGTAGACCTACCTTTACGACTGCCCAACTGACTCTGACAAATCAGGATGAATGGTACCCACTACTTGATATTAAAGTCGGAGAAGGTTGCGAGGTTGTTATTAAAAGTAAGGCCAGTAACACAGGCGAGATCAAAGTTGCCCATGACGATACTGATAGTAAAAACGAGCCATTTATTCTTGATAACCCTGGCGACAGTTTATCTTTGCGCATTAAAAACACAACCCAAATAGTGGTCAGTTCGTCAGTAGCAGGACAAGTTGTGGAAGTAATAACCGAAAAATAAATATGGCCAAATTTAATAGCGCAAAATCAGGAAACTTAGATACGAAGCTCGACAGCATTATTGTCACCAAACTTAAAATCTTGGGAAACAATGATGATGGAGAGGAAGACTACGATACCAGTTGGTATCCAAATGGTTTTGGGTCAAATCAAATTAGTGTTGGAAATGATAACACCGGCAGTTGTGATACAGGACTGAGATTTCTTCGAGCATATATTCCTAATAACGCCAAAGTAACCAGCGCCATATTAAGGGTTAAAGCTGCCGTCAATTCCACGAAGAGACCAACCTTAAAAGTCAAAGGCATTTTAGAAGCAAGTCCAAGCCCTTTCGCTGGAGATGGAAGTGACCGTCCGTCAACAAGAAGTAAAACAACTGCGGCTGTTGATTGGGATATTACAGAAGATTGGGTACTAAATTCCTGGTATGAATCCCCGAATATTGCCTCAGTTATTAACGAGCTTATTCAACAAGCTGAATTTGATGGAAAAGCCCTTGGACTAGTGATTGAAGACGATAGTAGCCCTGCAAACCAGTATGAAAACATTTGGGACTTTAACAGTGGAGCTGCAAACGCAGCTGAACTGGAATTAACAATCGAACCAAATGTTACTTAACTAAATGAAAAGGAGGTGAAAAAGCCATGCAAGAAAACGATATAGCTCTACTAGAACAAATAGTCAAAGCAATAGCTGACAAACCAGAAAAAGTCGTGATTGAACGCAAAGTCGATGAAATGGGTGTTTTGTTAGTTGTTCGTTTAGACAACCAAGATGCTGGTGCCTTAATTGGCAAGGAAGGCTCGACCATAGCTGCTATCAGAAGAATCATGAAGTTGGTGGGAGTCAAGAACAACGCCAGGATCAACGTCAAATTAGACGTGCCACCTAAAAGCAACAAAAAAGATTATGACAAACCAAGTACTGAAGATCAAAGCAACAATCCAAGAAAACTCTGATGACGGCAAAGAGGCTGGTACTTCGACTTGGAATAAAGATGGTAATTCATCAAGCGTTATAACCTTTGGCAACTTTACCGGCACTCAAACGGCCGCTTTCAGATTTAGAGGGATTGATATCCCTCAGTTTTCAAAGATTTTTCTAGCCAGACTAAGACTACGTCCTGCGGTCAGCGATGGTAGTGATTTTGCCGTTAATTTGAAAATTAAGGGAATAAAAGAGCCTGATCCTGCTCCGTTCAAGTCAGATGGTACTAATCGCCCCTCAACAAGAAACAAAACCATTAATTCCATAGATTGGGACATTATAAAAAAATGGAATGTCCATGAGTGGGTTCAAACACCCAATTTGAACTTAGTCGTGGAAGAACTTGTTGCCCAACCAAACTGGAAATCAGGAAATGCACTGGCTTTTGTTATAGAAGACGATGGCAGTCCTTCTGATCAATCAAAAACCTGCTACGACTTTAGTAAAGGCAAGGGCTATCAGGCGGAACTAGAAATTTACTATCTCCCCCAAGGTTTGCACGAACAAATCACAATTGGTCTTATTCAAGGTAATGACCGAGATGGTGAAGAAGATTACAAAACTACCTGGTACCCAAGTGGCTTCCAGAACAACATGACCACTTTTGGCGATGACGGTAGCCTAGACCCTGACGAATCAGCCAACGATGCCGGCTTTATTTTCAGCCCCATTTCTCTGCCTCAAGGGGCAGAAATCCTTTCAGCAAAACTGTTGGTAACAAGCCCGATACAAAATAATGGTCATGCCAACATTCTCGTTAAAGGTATTGCAGAAGATGATGCTGCAGTTTTTCTCTCTAATGGTTCCAATAGACCATCACTGAGAAATAAAACCAACGCAGAAGTACAGTGGAATACTGGTCATGCAGAAGCAGGAGTGCTGATAGGCGACCACTGGACGGCAGAAAGCGTATATGAATCTCCAGAACTGAAAGAAGTCATCCAGGAGATTGTTGACCGCCCCGGCTGGGCAGGAAGCAAGCTAGGTATTGTCCTAGAAAACTATTTTTCAGGGCACGGCAATACAAAATACATTTGGGATTATAACCAGGATTCCGGTAAGTATGCTCCTCAACTAGTTATAGCTTGGACTCATGAACGCAGGGTAACAACGCGCGATAAAGATGTTGAAGTATATAACAAAGCCAATTATCCCGAATTTATTATTGTTCACCACTCCGCTACACCCAGAGATAACACCTACTTTCAAACCATTAAAAAAGCTCATATTGGCTATGGCTGGGATGATATCGGCTATCACAAGTGGATTGCGGGAGCACTTGATGGTGACGGAGTTTTGATACTAGGAAGACCTGATAATGTCATTGGAGCTCACTGTGGCAGCAACAAAATGAATTACAGGTCCCTAGGCGTGGTGCTCTGTGGCAATTTCCACAATAACGAAACTCCCACCTCATCTCAATTAGCAACTCTTCAGGCTGTTTTAGACAACTTAAGACAAGAGCGAAGTATTCCTAAAGAACGTGTTTTGGGTCACGGAGAAGTTCCTGAGTCGGCAACTGACTGCCCGGGAAATGCCTTGCTGCCATACGTTCAGAATTATCGAACAACTGGAAACCTCCAGTAGAAAACAAAAATATGCAATTACAAGAATTTAGACAAGACTTAAACGCCAAGATAACCGCTTCAAAAGTAAGCGGTTTCTGGAAAGATTCTGACAAAGATCGTTGGATCAATAAGGCCATTATTCGCGCCTGCAACTTTGCCCGTTGGAAGTTTCTAAGCAAGCACGCCACTCA
>Ga0100379_10001552_pt1 | contig 23028 bp, 8 predicted proteins | sample CryGeymeta201503_FD_80418 | JGI IMG/M metagenome (GOLD analysis project Ga0100379, IMG submission 80418) | Groundwater microbial communities from Crystal Geyser aquifers in Utah, USA - Crystal Geyser metaG 2015-03 | ecosystem: Environmental > Aquatic > Deep subsurface > Groundwater | place: USA...
AACATCTTCACTAGAAATCAAGTCCTTAGCAGTTTTTGGACGAGATCTCACAAACATAGTACCTCTCAATCTCTCAACAATATTTTTTACATCCATTAGTTTATAACGTCCTTCTATAAACTCAACAATTTGTTCATCAGTCTCCAATAAAGTATCTAATGGCAAATCTTCTTGTATACTTTCAAGTGTATATGCATCTTTTTTGTCGTATGCCTCCGGATTCAAAACTGCAACTTTCGTTTTGTTTTCTTCAATAGATTGGATTCTTTCAGATTGCACTTGCTGTTGTAATTCTTGTTCTCTTTTGAGCTGAGAAACATCATCTTGGTTTTTCTTGGATGCAGTTCAAATTCAATATACATCTTTCAGAAACTGACGTCATCGAGGTGTTGCAGTATCCAAGGCTTGTACTTTTTTTTGTTTGTATGAATCAGACAATCTTTCCAACTCTTCATTGATAATTTCTTTATCTTCAGCTCTTGCTTGCTGTCTTCGTTTTTCTCTTCTACGTTGTAGTTCATGAGAATTTCACCTTCATCGTATGACTGGGTCAATATACACATATGGATTGTGTTTATATGCGAGGGAAGATGTATCAGGAGCACTATTAAAATCATCAATTTCATTTCGTACGTCCTCTTGCATCAGTTCAATATTATTACAAAAAAATTGTATATAATTTCTAAATGTAGCATCTACTTTCCGATGAGGACCTTTACCTTGCCATGCACTTCAATACAAAGTAGAAGCAACTAAACGATCTTTTTCCGTTTTTGACATAGTTGGTGATGTTTGAATTGTTTTGGCAACTCTTGCAAGCTTACTAACCGCTGATTCATCAATCACAGATCATAGTATTGTCAAAATCTTTATAGTAGTGAATTTTAACTCTTCAATTTGTATAGCGTCAAACTTTACATGCTGTTGGTCTTCAGATTCCTCGATTTGATTATTTCGAATAGAATCATACACTTGTCAAGATTCAGGAGAATCTCATGGACTTGAATAGGTATCAAATATTTTTGCATGTAATGGCATATTTTTATACAATGCATCTTTTGTTGACATTGTATTGAGGGGGATAAGTTGTTTTCACCTAGCAGATTCAGCATATTTACCTACGAGTTCATTGAGATTTTTTTGTTGCGTATCAGATAGTTTTTTTCATTTGTACATATAGTCTTCATTTTTTTGTGATTGATCCAAAATACGAATCATACTATCTTCTCAAGGATTTCATGACAAGAATTCTAGTATCTGATCTCAGTGAGGTTTTCAGTCTGTACCGCTTGTATCTCGCCAACTAGCAAATGAATTGATTCATCATAGGTTTTTGTGAACATTGTTATATGTAAAATCCTTTGCAGAATAATTTGCTCACTTTTTGTCTGTAAAAGATCACCCCGTTGCAATATCAAATATTGAAGCTATTTTTTCTTGGTGTTGTCAATCTCGGACAGCTCGATCTGCAATGGGCAAATGTATACTCCTAAAAAATACTTGTAACTCATCATTTTTGAAATTATAATCTGTTCCAAAAAATTGTAAACCTGACATCATTAACGTAAATGCGCACCTATAAAATATGCTTTTGTCTTGGGGTGTTGAAGCCAGGGTGTACATTGCTTTGAGCGATCAATATGCAGGGAAAAATCTATTGGACTTGATCATTCATTCAAACTCTTCGAGTGCAAACTCAAATCTTCATATTTTCAATTTATGATCCATTTCATCTTTCCATCATTTTTCTCCTTGTTTTTCATCATAACTATTGAAAATCTTTTTTGCCAATTCACGAGGGTATTGTTGCAAAAACAAATCATTTGGAGATCATGCTTTGCTAAAATAATACCCTCACCTGAGATTGTCAACAATAAAATCTATCTCAAGTCTTGCGAGCGCTGTCAACGCCCTACTGTTGTCAGTCGGATTTTTTGCCATATTTTCAAGCTTTTCACGTTCTGATTTGTAACGCAACCAAGCACTATGTCACAACAATGCTCTCACATAAATTCACGTGCTCATATATTTTGCCATAGATCTTGCATACATACCATCTTTGTCATTCATATACAACAATGCAGCTGCAGCTTGGTAACGCTCCTCCAATGACAGTTCTGTTCACGCTCACTTTAGATCAATCAAATCTCACTTTGAAGTTACTTTTGCAATTTTTTGGAACAAAGGCGTGACTTCTTTATTGATAACTAGAGTATGATGCAAATCCGTACTAAACTTATTGTCTAGATAATACTGAATTTTTGCCATCATTTTCCCGTCTTTTTCTTTTTTGTGTTGAAAGTAAATTTCTTCCAGTGCTCCTCAAATAATTGGTAGATTTGAAAGTGATTTGAAAAAACCATCTTCTCATCAGATAAGCATATTTGTAAACTCGTACGTTTCTTTTGTATTGCGTTCTTTAAACCGATCTTGGATTTTTGAATAAAGATTTTTGAACGATCAAACAATAGAGTTGATCGTTATTGGGTAGATTTTACCAGGAGGCATAGATCATGAAAACCCTTGTTGTCTTTCTTTTTCTTGATCTTTCATTTGTTCATATTCAGACTTTTCTTCTCATTTTTCTTTTTCTAAACTTGCAGTTGCAAGTGTTCATGCTCTCTCGGCAAAAAATGTTGCCAATCATGCATTATCAACTTCTGCTTTGTATGCAAGTTTAACAAGATCATTCTTCTTTTTCTCGTCTGTATTATCTTTGTCCTTGGCTATATATTCACATGAAATTTCATATTTTCAAGTTCCTGATTGCTGTATCGAATAAAACACTTTTTGATGCTCTAACCTGCCATCATATTCTTTGAGAGTATAACTTGGAGCATGTTCTTCAGGAACATAAAATACAACTTTCTTTTTATCTTTGATAAAGTTTTTTCCATCAAAATTAACATCCATAAGATCATGAAATAAGTCAGGTTTGATAGTACCTTGAGATTGTATTGATTTGAGGTATTGATCAAAAGATAGATTTCCTGAAGGGGGCATTCTTAACAAACCATCCTTACTTGATTTTTTTTTGACATTACTCAAAAAAGATTCATTAAATGGTCTTGTGTAGGTTTTACCTTCTAAATCTCCAATACTACCATGTCATGGTTTTGCTTTTCGTGTTACATTTCGTGGTAAAGATGATTTATCAACATCTACCACTTCCATACATGATCGGTACTTTGAAGAACCAAGAGGTGGAAACTCTGAACGATAGTCTGTTTTTATCCACAAGTACACTCAAGGTTGTAAAGTCGCTCATATATGTTGTTTGTCTGGAGACGGGCTTCATGCGATCTCATCTCGCTCTTGCAGTACATCATCTTGAAGCAAATCTTCTTTCATTTCAGAAGGAGCATTTTGATCAACAAATACTGTCTCTTTGTCCAAATCTTTGTTAAAGGTATCTGCATATCACCCAGCTCATATAGATCACTCTGACATAAAATCATTGATGCTATCTTGCATTTCTTTTTCGTGATTGACATAATCAAAGTTATCATCGTCAGGTAGATTTTTTGCAATAAGATGGGTTGAAACAAATGCTGTAAGGTTGTCTTTGTTGAGATGCAATATTTTTTCAGATTCATCAACTGTAATTGTGTATTTTTTTTCTTCTTCTGCGGATCAAAAAACAACTGGGGATCCATCTTTCCAAGATAATAATGTTCTTGTTTTGGAAGGAAGAGATGGAGAAGTATCATACAAAAAGACTTCCTGACCATTGTTTTTTTCATCAACGACATTTCAATAACGAGAGAGATATCAAGAAACAGTTTCTCATGTATCCGGATGAGTAATCGAAACTTTGTATCAATCTGCAACACGAACTCAGTTTCTTTTACTCTGAGTATCGCGTCCAGCAAAGTTCCAAAATGGAGAAGTTGTTCATGCTAATTTAAAAACATTCTCCAAAAAATCTTCAGATTCTTGTCAACTTTTTGCCATATCCAAAGAAACAGTATAAGGCATTGTATCAGCTTCTGCTATTTGTTTGACCGTCACATCTTGTTGCGTAATTGCTTTTCACAAAAAACCCTTTTGTAATCAAGTATCACCATCAGCTCCTTTTTTGGAAGCAAAAACAAAGTCAAGTTTTTTGCCACTAGATCACAATTCAATTTCTACTCAAGGAACATCTAAATCATAAATTCATTCTAAGAACGTTTTGTATGATTTCATATCAAAACCTAGATGTTTTCCAAAATCTCACATATCTTCAATTTTCTTTAGTTGTTCTTGCATCATATATGTAGAAAGTTTTCATTGTTCTTTTGTAGTCAGTTTTGATGGGTCAAACGCATGTTTTTGCAAGTTTTTGAGAAGAGGAGCTAGTGATGGATCTCATAATAAGTCAGCAAGATCCTCTGCATATGTTGCCCATGCTTGTTTATCTTGATTTTTGCTAGAGATACGAGTACGAATCTCGGTTTGTTTTTTTTCTTTTGTAAGTATTTCTTGTTGTATATTTTGTTTTTCAATATGATCTTTTTCTTCGTCCTTTTTGAGATACAATGCTCATATCTCTTTTTGAATGCTTTTATAATCTTTATAATCTTGCAAAGAGACTTCTGTAGCAGTTCCATTTTTTTGAGAATCTAATGAGGAATAATACGATTCAAGTTCTTTTCATTTTTGTAAAAACTGATTAAGTGTTTTGGGAGCGTCGAACGCATCTCTTAGATCTCATGCAACTTCTCTGGCAAATTCTTTTTGTTCGACAAAATCTTTAATAATTTGTCTTGAACTCAACAATTCAAAGTCAGTAAAAAAATCTTGAGCAACTTCCGATAAAGGGATCGTATCTCACATAGATTGGTTTTTTTTGTAAATACCAACATCAACTCCTGCTTTGTACATATTCTTGTACGTTACTGTGGTTTTTTCTAGTTGTTTGACAAGAGCATCATCAATATTTTGCTGTGCAAAAAACGCTTGCAGTGCAGATTGAAATGATGGTATTGTTTGGTAATCAGAAAAGATTGTTGGCGTATGTCACTCGGTATAGTCAGTGAACTTTTGACGAAATGCTTCTAATTGTTTTCTGTTTCCATGTTGCTGAAGTGTATCTTCATATTGACGTACAGCACTTGTAACAAGCAATGTATGCAAATGATCATATCAAACAGAGAAAATTTGCTTCATCGCACCATCTGCTCACGTCATACCAAGGCTTTCTTGCGTAACTTTTGTTCATATATATGCACGTCGTGCTTTTTCAATATCTGCTAATGATTTTACTTTTGTTCTTTGTGGTCTCAAAATAAACTTACCATCCAAAAGCTCTATTCATTGCTCTTTCAAAAACACAGAAAACGACAAACCTGTCTGTTCAAAAATGTGTTTAAAGGATCATTGCGTCACCTCACGCTGCAATGCAGACAACTGCTCTGTCATGGCATCTTTTTGAGACTTATGTAACAAAGATAATTCTTTATGAAGTGATCCTTTCGAAAGCGTTCACAAAGAAAGTCATTTATGTTTGAGTAAAGAGAAAGTACGAGTTTTTAGTCGTTTTGGATCTAATTTCTTTATGATATTTTCACCATACTTCGCTGTAAGATGATGAAAATACTCTTCAAAAAAAGCATCTTTATCTTCAACATTTTTTCATCATGCTTTATGAAACTCCTTTAATTCCTCACTCAAACGAGAAACAAGGTTCTTCTTTACTTTTTCTTCGTTTTTTTTGAGTTCAGACTGCTCTTTTTCTGAATGTCATTGTTCAGATTGAGATTGAAGAGTTTCTTGAAATGGATTATTTTTGTCCGACATCTTACAAAGAAAGTATAAAACACAGAGTATACACATATAGTAGTCCTTCATTAGCAAAAAGCAAGAAAATGATTTGCAGAACAGTCGCATATTGCTACATTATACTAGAGTTGTGATATACAATACTTCTATTTCTACTACAAAACCCATGCGTATACTATTGATTTGAATATGATGATTTGGAATGAGCGCATTAGCTCGTTTGTTTTTTGTATTGTGATATACCGTTATTTGAGTAAATGACGTCGTAAACAATAATACTCTTGCTCTACAAAAACTATGAATAAAAATATATATCTGACACGGACAATGTGAGGTATTGTTCAAAGACATTGTGATTTATTCGGACATCGAATCTATCAAACAATGACCAGAATTGCAACAATCATATGCGCTTTCAAAACAACACGACCCAAAACGATACCACACACAGTTTTCTTATAATCAGTTTTTGGCAGAAATCAGCAAACGGTTTATTACGATCAGTACCTCATGATCCAATGGCAAAAGTACAGTAACAAGTATGCTCGGACACAGTGTCAGCACTCTTTTTCCTGATCGTTTTGGTATGTGTATCGTTTGAGCAATTGTTCCAGATTGGTGAGAAACAAACTGTCTTATTAGCACACAAAACAAACCTCAACTGCAACAGATTTTTGACAAAATGCTTACATGAAAATGAGACCTTGACTATGATCTTGTCAAAAAATTCTTTTTTGTCGTCGAAGCATGTGAATATAAAGATCACTTTTTGTTGTTGGACACAGATTGGTCTTGTATTACCAATATACATAGAGACCATACAGATTATTTTTTGAGTGAAAAACAATATGCAGAGTCATTTGTTGCATTTATAAACAAAACAAGATATCAATCGTATGTTGGACCTCAAGCGCTTGAAGAAATGCAAAAGTACAACTATACAGAACCCGATCTTTTGCCAGTTGTCGTACAAAACACACACCACTTTGCATACGCTCATATTTTTGGAACAATACAACAAACCAATGGCAACTTGGTACATACAGTCTGTACATGAGTACAACAAAAGTATTACAATACTGAAAGCACACTAGCAATCACGCAAGCCATCCAAACAAGCCCTACGCTTTCGAGAAGATGCGAGCTCCTAGGAACAAGCACTTGATGAGCTTTGGTATTTTCTGATTATTGACATCACGCACCGGCAATTGCCTTTGGAATCGAAGCTCTTGGACAAAAATATCCGGACAAACAACTCCATATTGTCTTTCAACCACATCAAGTCAAAAGACTCTTTGCCTGACGACAAGAGTTTGCAGACGTGTTGTACAAATACAAAAACACACAAATATACTGTATATATAGTGCAAGAGAATCACGAGAAACAACAAAAAACAGTGAGTGATTTACACAAATCTTTGCAAAATCACCAACGCCCCCAACCAATGAAAATGAGATTTGAGAAGCTTTTGCACATACGATACAATGAAGATTTCTTGCAAATAAACAACAACTTAGCTTATACGTAGACGCACTTGATACAAAAGACATAATCTGTATCTTTAGTGCATGAGATCTTGATTCTGATATGAGAGAGATTCTGGTCTCGCCGGATTAACTACATTATTTTATCATCGTATTTATGTTATGTCTACATACAAACAACAGCTCCATGAATGAGTATCACTTTTGGACAAAAAAACTCGCATCAGTTTTATCACTGCAGAATTTAACAAACACTACACATCTCAACTTGAGGAAGTTACAGCAACTTTTTTGCAACAGCACTGATTTGAAAATATTACAAAATACCATGTTCCTTGAGCATTTGAATTGCCGTGAATGGCAAATAGAATACTAAAAAAAGATTATGCTGACTTGATATTTTGTTTTGGTGTGGTTATCAAAGGAGAGACTCCTCATTTTGATTATGTCTGTGGTGAATGTGCAAGATGAATTACAAATCTATCACTCATATACACAACTCCTATCATATTTGGTGTACTCACATGTAACAACGACGAGCAAGTTCTACCTAGAATAAACAACAATTTTGCTATCGCTGGACTAAATCTTCTCGCTAGTGTTGAAAACATTGTTTAGTCTATGATTGGAATGCATTAAGCAAACAACAAAAATTGACATATATAATATACAATCACATACATATTTACAAAAAAAATTTCAGTTGCAAAAGAAAATGGAATACTTATGGTATACGTAGCTACGGTTGATACTTAACAACTGAAGCCTTATAGTCAGTCAGGATGAACTACCATTATATATACCAACAATAGACAATATAAGTACAATTCTTACCCGAACCTACTATTTAGCATACAAAGACTGCATACATTTGATGTGTGCTTTTTTGGAAGGCTTATTTTTTATACAATTAGAAAAAAATTATCATGAAAGAAAATTTTGAAATAAAAAAACACGAAAAAAAAGCGATGAGAGACTTTGATAAAAACAATGGATTGTATCTTGCACTATTTACTAGTAGTAACACGCCATGAAATGAAAGTACATTATCAATTATTAACGAACAAATCAAAGAAAATCTTCTCATACTATGAGCGTTTGCACTCAAATGTGAAAGACTAAACTTAACAGCTGAAGATACGATTCTAGGTATTATGAGACAAGATCCTGAAATAAATGAAAAAGAGCTATTGCATAGAGACCTTATTGACAGAGATCTTATTGGTAGAGCAAAAACATTCACGCAACAATTATTGGAAAATATCTCAACTAAAAGCATTGTACAAAAATATCTTGAAGAATAGAAATATACACTACTACTCCCCTTTCACACCAAAATACGAATCAAACAAATTATAATGTTTTTTGAAGAAATTGGTAAAGTCGAGTTTTTGTTCATATGCTTGCAAAAAATCTTGCACAAACTCACCATCCTCCAATCTATCGATTGGAGTGATATTTCAAGCATTTCGTAAATACCTGTCAGCCAAAACATATTGTAAATCAGTATTTTTGAAATAATGATACGGATCAAAGTTACAAATGCGTTCGTCTATCATATTTTCAAAAAATTTGATACGTTCAGGATCGTTTTGTTGATATCGACGCAAAACACGGGTAAATAATGCATTGGTCGTTCGGTTATCTTTGGATCGATATTCATTGATGTCTTGTTTTTTGCATCATTGAAAATCCTCTACATCCCAAAATCCAGCTGCAAATTTATCTTTGTGTTCAACTAACAAATAATTGTGAGTAAATGAGATATGATTGTTTGTATTCCATAAAATAAGTCACCACAAAAGTATAGATTCTGGATGAATCATTTTTTCTAAATCTTCTCGTTTTGGGCTTTTTTGATTGATAGTTTGCAACAATTCTTTTTTGGTTTCAAGACAAGTGTCATCATTACCGTATTTGGTTTCAACGACAAATTCGATCTCATCGTCAGTCGCATTTGGATCATTGAGTTCTAATCTACTACTTATGGGTACAACAGGTGTCTCTGGCCTAGGTATGACAAAACGTCATATCTTCAAAAGACAGTTGTCCTTTTTTTTAGGATATGCAACACCGTTTTCTTCGAGATATTCACTATCAAATGCGGGTACATTGAGATACAAGCCATATAACTTACCATTGACGTAGGTTGTTACGTATTTTTGTTGTTTAAAAAACACATGATATGGATGCAATAGAGGCGAAGAAAGATGTTCGATAAGTCAACCAAACAAACGCTCCTCTACTCAATAGTTTGCTCAACACGATCACTTCAATTTGTACGTAAAATCTAGCGCGTCATTGTCGATTTTGAAAGAAGCCTTACCACAATGCAAAGACAATCATCATCTCAATGAAGTATCTCATGTAAAAAATTGCACCTGAGAAGGCAGTAATGTATTTTTGAGACGTCACGCAAGCGTATCTTTGTTGTGAAACTTTTTTTCGCGTATAATAAATCATGCAACTGGAACGGTTTCTACCTTGTTTCTTTCGTCAATATCAATCAAATCCTCAAAATCTTTTTGGTCAAAATACATAAATATCTTTTGATATGGAGATCATGCAATAACTTTTTGTACTTCATTGTTCGCATTGAGAGGAAATCAACCATTCTTCATCAATTCTTTTTTGTATTCTTCAAAGATATCAGCATTGGCAGCAGCATGTACATCAATAGAAATTGAAAAAACAGCAACAAAACTCACAAAAATAAAAATAAAGAACGCAACAAACAATTGTACACCTGATACAATTTGAGTCAGTTTATTTTTTGTATATATGATTGGTGATAGCATGAATATTATTGATTGAGAATGAAATTATACTGTGATTATCATATAGAAACACACGCATTGAGACAACAATTCTCATCCCTACATACAAGATAACCTAGACTTTGTTTAATCACGTGATCTAAGACAAGAAGAAAGAACTAATACATATAATCATATTGACACATATATTATTTATAAGACTACACATATTGAGAAAATATAAGATGTAGCAAGCGTTATCATGAAAATGTATATAAAAATTTGACATTTTTTAATATATATACATAATGTACCTATAATTTAAATCTATTTTGATAGTAATATACATCAAATAAATAAAAATAAAGAATATATATAGATATTTTATTATAAAAATTTGTAAATATGATAGCTAAACAAAAACATTGTTCTGAAGGAGCTGATTTCAAAAGTAGTAATTTTATTAAAGGGATAGATATAAATATATTAAAAGAATTTACACCTGATTCAAAAAAAATCAATAGTGGAAATTTTGACAAAATACTTAATAACTTCATAGAAGAAAAAAAGCAAGCATTTGAGACTATTGTAACTCCTAAAAACATCTATACAATCAATGGAAGTTTGTTACAACGATGAATAGAACATTATCCAGAAAAAGTTTTCGAATATATTACGTATAACAAAGAAAATATATCTAATAGTAATGTTTTATTAGTACTTATTAAACTTAGTGAAAACGGATATAATTTAAAAGAAATTTTCAATATTATTTTAGAAAATAATTTTCTAGAACAAGCAAACACTCACTATAATGTAAATGACATTTTGTACAAAATATATCTACATTGAGATAAAGATTGAAGTAAAAAAATGTTGATAGACTACATATATAGCAACTCATCTTTATGGGAATCAGAAAATATCGTATATATTATTAGCACTATAAGTGATCTTGCTAACACAAATCATAGTAACAAAATCTTAGACAAGTTATTGACAGTTGAAACTCTACGAAATACAGATGCAATTCGTAGAGTTTCAAGTATTTATATTATACTTATAAGAAAAGGTAATGACGAACAAGTTTTAGAACAAGTTTTAGAAAAATTACTAGCAACTGATTATTTACGAAAACAGGAAAATTTTTGATTGGTTTCTGATATTCTTTCAGAACTTATTAAAAAATGACATAAAGAAATAATTTGGCAAAAGTTATTAAATAACAAGGAATTACGAGAGCCTGCACGCATCAAGTGATTCAAAAACTTACTTTCAATTTTGCCCAAACAAATCACTAATAAAGAGTACTTAAATACGCTTTTTACCAATAAAACGTTTCGGAATAGAACAAACATTTGAAATATTTCGAAATTACTAGAAGTTTTTATTGAAAATTGATATGGTAATGAAGTTCGAGAAAAGTTAAAAAACAATAACATGATACGAAACTCTAATAATATTAATTTAATGGATGATGTTGTTAAGAAGTTAATTGAATATTGACATCAAGATAACATTTGGCAAAAATTAGTTACCATAAAATCGGTACGAAAACTAGAAAATATTTATACAATTCAGTTTATTATAAATTCCTTGATTGAAAAGGGATATGGTAGTGTTGTCCTAGAAAAATTGGTAAACAACAAAGTTCTAGAAAATAAAAACAATGCAAATACTTGTACGAATATTATAAATACTTTGATCAATGCATGACATAGTGAAGAAATCTTACAAAATATAATAAAAGTTCCATCGCTTCGAGAGGAAGAGAGTTTATATGACCTTCAGACTGTTTTTGTAGCACTTATCAAAAAGTGACACGATAAAATAATTGCACAAAAATTACTTTCAAATCAACATTTGAACAGTTCAGACAATATTTACAAAACACAGCTTATACTAGCTGAACTCATTACATTAGATAATACAACATATAACGAACATATTTGGAGTAAAATAAATAACTCTAAAAAGCATTGGTGAGTTGATAATTTTGAGGATATTTCTTATCTATTAATAAACTTGATTGACTATTGATATGAGAAAGAAATTCTACAAAAAATAATTGAAACTCCATCCTTACGAAACATAGAACACATAAGTATTATTAGAAAGATCTTAATTAAACTACTTAATAAATGACATGAAAAACCAATACTGACTTCATTATTAGACAATAAGTTACTAGTAGATATAAATTGCATTCAACGAATGTCAGATTGTCTCTGCAAGCTAATTGAAAAATGATACGGAAAACAGATTCTAGATAATATAGAAAAACCATTGATGAATTATGAATGAATAATGTCAAGCAATATGCGATTAGGTTTAAAGAATATACTTAAATTCCTCATAAAAGAATGACACCAAGAACGTGCATGAAAGATGTTAGTATCTATAATATCACCACGAAATGACAATCATGCAGGAGACACTGAAAACGTTCTATTATCTTTGATACGACAATGAGATCAAGATTATATAATATGGAGTATTTTACAAAATATACCAAAATTCCGAAAGGTTATGCCAAATCTTGCAAGTTCTATGAAACCAACAAAAGACCAAATTTCGTACTTATTATCTAATTGAATGCCACATGAAGAAATACTATATTACTTTCCTCTTTTGGTAAGTACTAATGTTAATGTTAGACTATTTAGTAATTTTACGTTAGAAGATCTTTCAAAAGTAAAAAACTGAGATTGAAAACTTGTTAAAAAGATACAAAAAACTTGATCGAAACTATGGGTTATGATGCATAACAATTCAATTAATCTAGTAAATGAAATAAAAGAAACTGCATTTGATGTGTGGAAAGAAGCACATGACTCTTTAATACCAGTTGCGCCTATATATTCGTTCAACAAAAACAAAAACTGATCAGTTCGTGTGTATTCTAGATTTTGCTGAGAGCCTTGGTGAGGATCTATGCAAATCATAAAAAATGATATTAGTTTTTATGAAGACTTAGAAACACAACGTCAAAATATCATTTGAACATTAGAAGATAAAAAAATAGAACACTGACATACACACTATCTAAACTTTGTAATTGAGTGTATTGATAATGATTACTATAAACAACAAATAACATCCTGAAAAACAGTAAATACCTTAGAATATGATTCTGAAAAGTTCGTTGACATAGCAGAAGCAATAAAAGACCAACAGAAATATAAATTTATTGTAAGACTTATCGATCGAGATATGGCAACAAGTAAGATATAACAAAAACTCCTCAGGAGTTTTTTTTTACAAATACAAAATATCATCTCGTTCTGTTCTATAGAGTCACTCGTTGAGTCTTTTTTGGTCGAGATGATGTCCGATGAGTCCGATTGATCTTGATAAGACAAAAAAGGCGTTGAGTCAGTCATGTTTTACAAAATCTTTTATGTCTTGGTGTGACATATCAAGTGAGACAAACATATCCAACATCATGGCTGCAATGGTTCAATCGACATTTAGTATGAGATTTGGTTTTTTGCTTGTTGTGATAGATTCAACTTCCTTTGCAAAATCATAATGCGTACTAATCGGAAATGTTTTTTGAATATCTGCCAAGATTTCACATCTGCTATCTGGGTTATAGATTGATTTTACTTTGTGTCAGATTCCTGGGATGTATCATCACTGTGCATTTATTGACTTCACAAAATCTATCGCTGACTCAGATGTATGTACTGCCTCCAAAAAACACGTTCATGCTCAGGTGATTGCTCAACCAAAACGTGGTCATATTGTTGCCAGTCCTGCGATCAAGCTACTAACAACATCTTTACCAGCTCTAGAAGTGATGATAGTATTTGTCGCTCATGATACAGCCGGTCCATGATCAGCAAGCAATATCAACACCGTGTCTACAAAACGTAATGCATAGTCAGGCAAAGTTTTTTTGAGCCATAATTGTCAGATCACATTTGCCAAAGAGTTTTTTTTGACAATATCTTTGATAGGATGCCCATTGTATAGCAATTCTTCTCACCTTTCATCACTGATACTACTACTAAAGCGAGTTGGACGACGATGTTCTATGATGTTTTTTTTGTCCAAAATCGTCTGAGAGATTGCGTGTGAAGTATGTTTGTGTTGCGAAGCAACTTCTTGCAAAAACACATCACCAATAAGCAACCCCAATGTTGCAAAACTATCGGGAACATGCGCTCATGCAGCTACTAGATACTCATTTTTGTAGGATGCAGTCTCGGTTTCGCTATTTGCTTTTGCTCACGCATGACCAAACTGAATATCAGATGTCAGATATTGAGCAGATGTTCATGTAACTCGAGCGACAAGCGGTTTTGTAATGTCTCAACGTATCAGCATATCAGCAACACGACACTCACTATCATTTCAAACTTCACCAAGTAGTACTATCATTTTGATATCTTTGTTGTGTTCATATGACAAAACAACTTCCTCAAACGTCATTAGAGGAAATCTGTCTCAACCGATAGCAATTGCAGTATGAACTCCATCGGTGTGTTTTGCAATAACACGACACATTTCGTTGGTCATTCAACCAGACTTGGAAACAAATCATACCGATCATTGACGATAGAGTTTTGATGCGATTATATTATCCAGAGAACCTCACGTATGTCAGATGCGAAGACGTCATGCAAAAATTCATCACACAGTTGCAGGTCATAGTATTGCAACAAACCTATTTTCTTGTTCCTGAATGCGTTGCTGTTCTGCTCGAATCTGTCTTGTCTGTCTTTCTGGAATTCACTCTGCTATGATGATCACATGACTAACAAATCACGACTTCATGGCTTGCATCGTGACATCAGGAGCTGAACGAGAACTTGCAAGATTTATCAAAACAGTAGCATTATTTAGTTGTTTAAGTTCATCTCGAGTTTGTATGGTATGCAGAAGATACTCTGTATCACCATAAAAAACCTTAAAACTTCTTTTGGGTCAAAAAGACAAAATTGCCTTGACTGAAGGTTCTTTACCACAGAGATAATCATAATCTAGCATGTGTTGCACAATTTCAATGTGCGTTCAAAACACAACACAGCCCACTCAGTTCTCAATAATCATTATCAAAAAAATTACTGACTAAAATGAAAGTTTTGCTAGAGCATCTGTAAGATAAACATCACCATCAGCAACAACAATTGGTAATGCATGTTTTTTGCAAAACGCTGAGACACGAGCCAATGCTTGGGTGTCATTTAGTCCGCCACGTCTAAGCAAAATGTGAATATTTTTGTTTTGAATAGCTGTTAGTTTTGAAGAAATAACTTCGATAAGTGCATCACACACAACATCAATACGAGTGAAATTCGCTATTCATCACACAATACATAACCACTGTTTGGGATGTTTTTGTTTGAGCATATACTCAACGATTGCTTGTATGTATTCTTTGTTACTATCCTTGTCTGGATTTCCTGATAATTCTCCATAGTTTCACACTTTATTTAATAATCACATATCTGACAAGGTATCCATAGTCACAACCGATGCTCAGCCACCTCACAACACAAGTCGAAGCGATCATTCTGGGTTAAGAAGAGAAAATTTGAGACTTGCTCATGTCTTTTCGTCCAACGACTCTATATACTCTTCAAAAGGATCAGACTTTGAACCAAAAGGTTTGACTCGAACGATGTCAGATCGATTCTTTTTTTGAGATCATTTTTCACATGTATCAAGTCTACATACCATATCAAGAGGAAGTAGCTGTTTGTGTCTCAAGATTGCGAGTGGATTTATCTCAAGATACGTACATCAATACAAACGAAAAAAAGAAAATGCCTTAGTGATAAATTCCATCAAAGGTTCTATATACATAGTTTGTACTCACACCATATCCAAAAATGAACGAAGCTCTTTGCCTTGTATGTTATCCAAAGTTCAAACGCGATATGATAGAACACTTTCTCGTTCATCTTCAATTTCGATTCATCATTGTAATGAAAGCAAAATCTCATCATATTCTTTGTGAGTTGCAAAACTCAGGTATAACTCATGATTAGCTTCTTGATATGGTTCCACCAAAAACGTATCTAATGTATCAGTCTTTCATTGGATAGTCATTTCTTTGTTGAGGTGGTTGTTGTATCGTTGTGCAACTTCTACTCTAGACAATTTGATACCCAATAATCAATATTTTCATCTTTTACCAAAGAGATGATCTGGTTTTATAACTCGTTTACCACTATCAGGAATATTATACAAATCATCAACTGACTGAATCAGATATCATTCATACTCATATCACATATACGTTGCAAACATACGTTTTGCATCATATTCACGAATACCACGTTGAGCCATACCAGACAACAAGATAAAGCAATAATTATATCTAGTTTGTATAGGTTGAAGAGAGTAATTGCAAGAGAAGATGGAGTTGACTGGTGTATATATTACTAATCTATTGAAAAAGTCAATATATTTTGTATTATAAAAACATAGTAAATTTATTGTTATATTACATAATGCAGAAATTAAAAAATAATATATATACAAAAGAACCAATCGAAGAGTTCTGTACCTCAGAAGAATGGCAAAAAATAGCAAAAAAACACAATATAGACACATCAAGTTATGCATTTGAAAAAAACTGAAAAATCTACTTTAACATTGATGAATTATGTGTAAGAAAAAAAGATATGTCAGGTATTGAGTATAAATTTTTTTTGGAAAAACTGACTATGCATGAATATGCTCACAGACTATTTTCAATGATGACAGTCTGAATTAATGAAAATCAACATAGTAGTATTACTAACATACTAGCCAATAATACAAACACTTCATTAGATATTGTAAATGAAATATTTGCTGAGCTATCAGAATCACTAGTTACTAACAAATACAATAGGGGAAATATATCACGAATCACCATCTCACAGATTTGTAAAATATTATGATACCATAATATTGAATCACCTCTCGATATAATTCTTGTATGAGCAACACACGCAGAATTAAATACAAACCTATCTGCAGCAGCCATGGCAAAAAAGTCTGTTACATTACATTCTATACAATATATAAACAAAGATGCACAAACTTTACGTCTCGAATTATTCTCTCAGTTCAAAAACCTAACAAATACCCAAAAAAGATCGTGTATCCGTATGGTTGCACAACGATCAATAGACGATGCTTTCGCACTTATGCAGATTCGAAAAAGAAATATATATTTAAGAAAACCTTGAGAGTTAGTAAAATTACTCTTTCATAAACATCACCTATTTGATTCAGTTTCAAAAAGCTGGCGAGAAAACATATGAAAAACATTTTCTATAGATATTCCAGAATGAGAGACAGAGAATAAAAGAAACAAAAAGACCCATATTAATTATGACAACATTGAAGATAATGAACTCTCTGTAGAACAAAAACGAGAAATACAACAGAAAACACTAATGATTGGAGAAGTATTTAGTGACATTTCAAACAGTATATCAGAACGTAGATCATTCAAACTACCATGAGACCTAACAAATACCATACTATCAATGTATTATCTGCAATTTGAAGAATCTTTTAAAAATCTAAGAAAAGAACATACATATATAGATACTAGCTTTTATACGGTAGAACAACAATTAGCAGATATTGCAATAAGCTCCAAAAGAAAAAACACCACAAAAGAACGAGAGAAACTTAAGAATCAAATACACAAAGTTTGGCAACAATATCCAAGTAAAAGTAAAAATATAATATCATATGATGCAAAAGAGATTTGAGATCAATTTGTGTACACTGACAATGCAGGAAATATATGCAAATTGGCAAAAACAGATTATATAACTACTTATAGAAGTAATGAGTTATACTATATAGGAGTGATAGACGGAAAATACTGAATTATTGATAACACATGACAGCGAATTTATGCTCCAATATATGATGGAGTCGATACCATTAGACATACTCAAGATTGATTCTTTATTGTCAAAAACATGAGATCATATTGAATTATTGACAAAAGTGGGAAAGAGATTATTCCATGCAAGTACAACAGTATTAGTTCAAATGAGAATTGATTTTCTTTATATCTATGAAATGGTTTTCAATCATTTATGCCTTTAGATCAAATAGGTAATCATAACAAACTTAAATCATTTGAGGATATAGATGAATTATGCAAGATTATATGAAATACTTGATATATGATAGCTAAAGAAAAAAAGTTGTATTGAGTATATTCTATACACTGAGAACTTATCATAGAAGCGATATATGAAAAAATCAAAGAAATATGAAAAGATTTATTTATTTATACAACAAATAAACAAGAATGAGGTGGACTTCACGAAGGTCCCTTTTGATTTATGGATATAGATGGTAAAAAGATTACAGATGAATTATATACTGAGATTTTGAGAGAAGCTAATGGGTACATCAGAGCATATAAAAACAACTTATGTTGAATCTACGACTCAAATGCGAAAGAAATATTACCATGTATTTATGATAAAGTATGTCTTTGAGAGAAAAATATTCTTGTAGAGAAAGAGAATAAAGTATATACATATAACATAGAAGACAAAAAATTTATAGAGCAAAAGTATTCAATAATACATAAGGATGACGAATGGAGAATAGGTCTAAGATTTTGAAGATCTTCCTTAAAAAGTATTGTTGTGTGCCTTGACGGGAGATATTGAGTAGTAGATATTGACAATCCAGAAGCAGAGATACAACTTATATCAGATATACCATTTGAATCAATAAAGAGAAACAATACTACATCATATTATATGACATACCAAGAAAATATGTTCTGAGAAGAGTTATATTGAATCATAGACGAGAACTGAAATGAAATAACTAAACCTATATATCAAAGCATATCTCATCTCTACTCAGGTGAAAAAACTATTTTTACAATTTCTTGAGAATGAAACTCACGACGTTTAGTCGCTTGATTTATAAACGTAGAAGATAAAATAGTTGTAGATCCTCAATTTGACAATATGAATATAATGGAAACAAAACAAGAGTATTTATTTCTTGTAAATGACGATAATAGAAAAACGAGAGTTATTAATACAGAAACATGAAGATTTGTTTGTAAAAAAGGATATGATTCTATACAAGAAATTGACACATGAGACTTCATTACAACAAAACGGATAAAATGAATTGATTGAGAAAGATCTACAAAGTTTGGAATAATATCACCAACATGAGAAGAAATACTACCATGTATCTATGATAAAATATTAGTATATTGATCAAAACGAGTTACGAAGCTATGAGAAGATATAATGGTATATGATGCTACAGAGTATGAAGATACTATTGATTTACCACATACAATCAAAGACATTGAAAACGTGAAAGATTTTCTTTTATCTCAGTCGTCAGATACAGCATATCGAGAGAGTTTTTTTGCAAATAGTATGGCTGTAGAGAGAAGAAAACATTACCTCAAAAATGAGAAAATGAATTATTGGACTGATATCTTAGAGCCAGACATATACAAAACATTAGTTGAAGACATCTATCAAAATATACAAGATGAAGATTGAAACTTATCAGCTATAAGCTTTCTAGCGAAACGCGTTACTATTCCACCAAAAGTACAACTAAAAACTAACAATCACAGATATAACCAAGAAAAAGATGAGAAAAGAATACTTTGAACATTCTCTGAAAAGATCTCCGGGTATTTTATAGAACAAAAATGAAAACAGGTAGCAATTGAAAGTGATATAAAAGAAAATGACGTTGAAATAGACGCACCATGACTGCAATTAATATGAGCACAATATCTCCAATCTTGAACAAAAATTTATGTCAGATGACATTCTTTTCCAATAAACACTTTCCCATTCGTTACAAAGCAAGTACTAGATAGTATGCAGAAAAACATAAACCAATCAGAAAAAAGGAAGTATAAAGAAAGTTTAGTTCCTTCAATGTTATTAATATTAGCTTCTTATGAACATAGCTCTTTTGAAGAAAAAATAGTATGAGTAACTAAAATTATAGAAGACTTTTTTCATTATGACGAAGAAGAATATTGAACAATTCAACATACAACATTGACAGATATCTTAGATTTTTCACAACAACACGCAATCAAGTCATGAATAGCGAAACCATATGCAGGCATATGTTATGAAGCAGCAAAACTAAGGCATGCGTGTTTAACCGTTCTAGATATTCCATCGGGAATAAGTAATTGATATCTAGCAAAAAACCAGACTGAGTTGATAAACAGTAGCGATCCTACAAAATCATCAGCTCATTCATTTAACCACATTGACATTCCTATATTTGAATGAAAAAGTCATAGATTTTACTTTGATAGTTCTACGTGATGAGATAGTAGTTTTAATGGAAACCTACAGTTTTTAAACCAAGAAGAAACTGAAATTCTTTTCGAAGAAACCCAAAAACCTTCACAAGCTACACTTACAAATAATAATAGCACATATTATCAGCATAATGAGATTATTGCAAAATTAGATAAAATTTATGTCGATGCACTACATGACAATATAAAATACACTAAGCAATCATTTTTGAAAACAATGCAACAGCGAAAACACAACAATTTAACATATACTGATATAATAAATATACAAAACACATACTTTATACAAAAAGGAACTCCAGAACGACATATTTTACAAATTTACTTCATATCTCCTGATGAAGTCATAAGGTTCGTTCAAAATACAATAAACAAAACTCAAGAAATAAATACATAATAAACCAATAATCAATAACTCACAACAACCTTGATTTTACCACTCAAAACACTACATTTTATTGCATATTTTATATGTCTTGTTGTGTAATGTACTATTCACTCACTCTCCTTAAGCAATTTTTGTCCCTCAAAGATACACCCGAGGCAATCGCTCAACAACTTATTCTCAAATCATGTGAAATTGAAGAAGTTATACATAGAACATTGCCAAAAGAGCTGGTTATCTGACGCGTCACGGACGTTGCACCTCATCCAAATGCAGATAAACTTGTTGTATGTCAGTTGGATTGTGGAGAACATGGAACATACCAAATCTGTACTTGAGCAACGAATATTGCAAAAGACATGCTTGTACCAGTTGCATTACCCGGGTGTTACCTTCCGGCGATTGATTTGCATATCAGTCCTAGAAAAATGAGGTGAGAAGAGTCAAATGGTATGATTTGTGCAAAAGAAGAGCTTGGTATCAAAGAAGATCTTGACCAACATTGGATTCGAAATTTATCAGAAGACTTTGAATCTTGTACCGTCTGAGCTCGTATGTGTGATGAATTTCCATGGATGGAAAACACAATCTTGGATGTTGACAACAAAACACTAACACACAGACCAGATCTTACAGGTCATTTTGGATTATCGACAGAATTGTACGCGATTTACAAAACTCACTTTCCATCAAAAATATGACTCCATACTGTAAGCTCATACTATCATAAATTGTCAGATAAAAATATTTTCAATCTTTTGGCTCATGGAAAGCAAAGTAACAAAAAAATTACGAGTTCTTGTGAATGACTGCGTAGTTATTTGTTGTTAGATTTGAAAGATGTTCGTATCCAAAAGTCTCCGTTTTTTATGAGACTGCAACTTGCTGATTTGTGATTACAAAGTAAAAACAACTGGGTAGATTTTTCAAATTTGTTTATGTACATCACGGGGCAACCGATTCACTTTTTTGATGCGAACAAGATTGCGTGAGATATTAGCGTAAGATACGCAAGTGCGTGAGAATCATTTGTTGATCTTTTTGAAAAAAAACATAGCCTGACAACACAAGACGTTGTGATTGCTGATGCAAGATGAATTATTGCGCTGGCTGGGATTGTGTGAGGGAAAGACAGTTGAATTGATGAGCATACAACACATATCATAGCAGAAATTGCGAATTTTGATCCAATTGTTGTCAGGCAAACAGCAAAACGTTTGTGATACAGAACAGATGCGTCTATGAGATACGAAAAAAACATAAATCCAACGTTTTCTTTACAAATGTTTGAGTTGTTCTTGGATATGTGTAAACATTATAGTCTTTGATATACCTATGCATGAAGTTCAGATTGGTATAATGAAACAACTCGTCAACGTTTGATGACACCACAAACTATTGAGGTTAATCTTATCAAAGCACAACAGCTTATTTTTGGAGGCATAGAAGAAGGATTTGTACAAAAAGCACATCTCATACTAACATCTTTATGATTTGCCATCAACACTAGTGATAATGATAACATAGACGAACAAACAACGACCATAACAGTAACACCTCCAGCTTGGAGATCATATACAGACATGACAATTGCTGAAGATATTATAGAGGAAATTGCAAGAGTATATGGATTTGAGAATATTGCGACACGTAGTTTGTATTCTCATATCTCGTATGTCCCATTGGATACAAAAGTATCAGTTCATAGAACAATCGAACAAACACTAGTTGATGGATGTCATATGGATCATGTAGAAACATATCCTTGGGCAGAAGATACGTATTATGAAACTTTTGGAACACCAACAGATACATTGCTACAACTAGAAAATGCTATGACACCAGAAACCAGCTATTTGAGAGATTCTCTCATATATAATCTTTTGCACCATGTTCGTAAAAATCATAAATTTTTTGACACTATGAGTTTATTTGATATTGGTAAGGTACGAACACAAACAAATAATTCAGACACAACAGCACACACAACTATAAAAACATGAGAGCGTGTTCAATGCGGAATACTACTCTATCGCAAAACACAGCAATCAACAAAAACTTCACGACAAGAAGATACATTCTTGGAAATGAAACAACATATTGAACGTATTCACAGAGCACTTTGACTCACAAATACTACAATACACCTTAGCTCAAATTCATACTTTCACCCAACAAAGCAATGAACTATCTCAGTACATGCTGACAACAAAGACATTGCGATTCGAGATATATGACAAATACATCCTCATATCTTACATGCAAGCAAAATTGACACACAATCGGAAGTTGTTTTTGCATCATTGGATATGACAGCGGTACAAAACATTATT
>Ga0100379_10001594_pt1 | contig 22680 bp, 34 predicted proteins | sample CryGeymeta201503_FD_80418 | JGI IMG/M metagenome (GOLD analysis project Ga0100379, IMG submission 80418) | Groundwater microbial communities from Crystal Geyser aquifers in Utah, USA - Crystal Geyser metaG 2015-03 | ecosystem: Environmental > Aquatic > Deep subsurface > Groundwater | place...
AGAAGTTTATTCTCTTGATGAAGTCAAAAAGAGGCTCAATCTTGAATGAAAGTTCTTTTTTCAAAAACCTCTGAAAAACAATTAAGAAAATTAAATTTAAGATTTCAAGAAAAAGTTATAGATTGTTTAAATCGGTTTCAAAATGGAGAAAGAGTTGATTTTAAGAAACTAAAAGGAAGACATGAAGAATATAGAATTAGAGTTGGAGAGTATAGAATTTTATTAATAAAAAAAGAAGATGAGTTATATCTTGTCACGGATGTAGGAAAAAGAGAGAATATTTATTTAATTTTTTTATAAAATTCCTCTTCCATAATCCTTTTATATTCAAATTTCTAGGTTAATTAATGATAAAAAAAATAGAAACAAGGCAAGACGTAGTAAAGAAGGAAAAAAGACTTCAATTAATTTTAGCAGGAATTTTAATTTTTGTCTTATTTGGTTCAGTCTTTGGAATTGTAGTAAATTCGTTTGGAAGCAGTCAAGATACAAGTAAAGTTTCTTATAATGGATATAATTTTGAAATTGAAAATGGATATTATACTCTAAATTTAGGAGTTTTAAAGTTCTATTTTTCTTTTAATCCTAATGAGATTAAAGACTTAGATAAAGATTTTAATGTTACTCGGAAAATTTCAAGTTATGCAAATAAAGAAGTTTATGTTTCATCTGAAGATTATTCTTCTTATAGTGAGATAGTTCAAAATTTTAATCAGTATGTTTCAAGGACTCAACAAGCTTGTAAAGATGGAGAGAAGTGTTTAGACTCAAACCTTCCAATAAAGACTTGTGAAGACAACTTAATTGTGATAAAAGAATCAACAATAAACAAAGTTTATGAAAACAATAATTGTATTTATATTGAGGGCAAAAAGGATGACCTTTTAAAATTAACAGATGAATTTTTACTCTATGAAATTGGAGTTAATAAATAAACTTATAAATAAAAAAAGATTAAGATAAAAATGGTGAAGAAAAAAGAAGCAAAAAAGAAGAAGATTTTCAAAAAGGAAAGAGAAGAAAAAAAAGAAAAAATTGAGGATAAAAAGCATGAAGACCAGGAAAATAAAATCCTTAAAATGATTTTTTTAACTGTAGGAGTGGTAGTTCTCTTAATTGCAGGAATTTATATTTACACCCAGGCCCAAGTCAATTTTACCTATAAAAATATTGAATTTCAAAAAAATAGAATTGGAGAAATTGATTTTTATGAAACTAAAACTTTAGCAACTGCAGGAGATGGTTCTCTTTTTGGTTTTAGACTAAGAACAAAACCAAGTGTGTTAGAGAATATTCCTTTTAAAGGTTCAGAAAATTTAAGATTAATGAAAATAAATGGATATTCTTATGAAGAAAATTCAACATTTAATTGTGAGGGAGATGGAATAATTGCAATAGCAAACTTACAAAGACTTTTTAGTAAACAAGGAATGGAATTCTTAAGAGATCCAAATTCAACTTGTGACCCTGAAGGAAGATATAATTATTTCAAGATAAAATATGGCCCAGCAACTGAAATAGATGAAGTTGGACCAAACTGTTATGATATTGTAATTACTGGAAATGATGAAGGATGTCAAATTCTTCCAGCAACGGAAAAACTTATGGTTGACGTTTATTCAAGATATCTCTTAGTTACCAAATCAGGTTTGAAAACTCCTTAAAAAATGAATGAACTTATTCTTTCAATTTTTCTAACTCTTTTACCTTTAATTGAATTAAGGGGAGGGCTACCTTTAGCTTTATTAAATGCTTCAAAATATGGAGTTTCAAATCTATTAATTTTTTTAATAATTGTTTTTTTAAACATTTTATTAATTTTTATAATTTTCTTCTTTTTAGATAATATTCACAATGTTTTAATAAAATTTAATTTTTACAAAAAGTTTTATTCTTTTTACTTAAAGAAAATGAGAAAGAAAATTTCAAAGTTTGAAAAGCTTCACAGTTCAATAGGATTAGTTGCATTGTTTATTTTTGTTGCAATTCCTCTTCCCTTAACCGGGGCTTATACTGGAACTTTTATTTCTTGGGTTTTAGGGCTTGATAGAAAAAAGAGTATTCTTGCAATCTCTTTAGGAGTTTTAACTGCAGGAATAATTATTTATTTTAGTACTCTAGGAATTATTTCTTTTTTAAACTAGATAGTTGATATAATCCCTTTAAGTCAGAGTAAAATGGAATTTTTTCTATTTTGAATATTTTAACTTCTAAAAACCAGATTAGAACAATTAAAATTGTACTTCCAAAATACCAAAGAAGCTTATGAACAAAGTCAAAAATTGGAGAGTTTTGAATATACATCACACTTAAAATTATTATTCTAATTATGTTTACAATTAAAAATCCTAGAAATGATAAAAAGATTAACTTTATTCTTAAAGAGGATTTAATCTCTGGAGTTCCCAAGTTTAATATTAATAAAAAGTAATAAGCAGAACCAGCAACACAAGCCCCCACAATTTCTATAATCTTGGGACCAATTGTGAGAGTGTTTCCAATCATAACCGGATCAAAAAAAATTTGAAGAAACCAGTAAACAGGATATTTGGTTAAAGGTAAGAATATTTCATATAACAATCCAAATCCAGGAAGAGCAATTAAAATAAGAAAAATATATCTTAAAAAAATATTAATTACTTTCTTGTCTTTCTTATTCATTAATTAAATAAAAAAAGATTATTTAAATAGTTTTATTTAATTTTAAAAAGTAAAAAATTACCTTCTGCTAAGAACTCTTCTTGCAACAATTATGATTGCAATAAGTAAGATTACATTAAGAATAATTATTCCCCAGATTTTCCAATCAAATCCATTGAATAAGTTACCAAAGAATGAACCCTCTTCAACACTAACTAATACTGGTTTATTTGCTAATACAAATCCATTTCCAGTTACAATTAAGTTAAAGTTTTGTTCTCCAGCACTTGAATCTTTAAGATTGAATGTTAAATAAACATCTTTACTTGCTCCAGAAGCAAGGATAAAATTACTAGGATTAACTTCTTTTAATGTTGCCCAAGATCCAAACCCTTCTGCATTAACATTGAATGTTGCATTCTCTGAGTCATCATTTTTAACATTAACTTTAATAACCATATCTTTACCCGCAACAACTTCAGCTGATTCAAGGTTTACACTTATTGTAGGGTTTGCAATTTTACATCCTCCTTCAACCACTAAGTCAAATGTTTGACTAGCTTGGTCCGAAGTGTCATACCTTAATTTGTCTGTATCATAATCATATTCATAACGAATATTAGTTTTATATCTTCCAGGTTTAGCGTCTTTAGGAATTTCTATATCAAAGACTAATCCATTACTCTTTCCTCTTCTCAAATCAAATTGAGTTGAATAAGTGTTAATTCCTAAGTCAGCATTATATATTCCTACCCTCATATCTTCTTCTTTTTCAGCTAAGTCAAAGTTATAAAAGTCAAATGAAACAGTTGCGGGAGCCCCACAAGCAATTGTTGATGGGAAGTCAAAGTTGTCAATACCTACTTCTTTATCTCCAACAAGAACTTTTATTTCTTGGTAAGTGTCATCTGTGTTAAAATCATTACTTTCATCAATACAGTGAACGTCTTCATCAGACTTTTTGTAAGCTTTAATATAAAGTTTATATGTTCCTTCATCAATTGTTGGGTCAACCTTAAGAGTAGTAGATTCAGTTTCTTCAGTATTGTATTTAATTTTACCAAAATCTATTTTCTTGTCGTCATTGTTTTCAAAAAAGTCATTAGTTATATCTCTTCCTTCCAAGTCTACAATTCTAATTTCTGCTTCAACACTTGAAATAGAAGTATCTTGGTCTGTGTTTTCTACACTCAATTTTATTTCAATTTTGTCCAAATATTCCCACTCATTGTCGTCTCCTGCCCCAATGTTATTAATATCAATTCCAGTAATTTCCAAGTCTCCACCTTTTTTTCCAAATTCACAAAATTTAGTGTCTGTGAATTTCATTTCTTTAGTATAAATAGGAGAACTTGTACCATTAATAGTCAAAGTTGAATTGTATTCTTTTCCTAAGTTAAAGGTAAATCCAGCACCAATTGAATATGTAACTTTAACAGAACTGTTAGAATTGTTTAATGTAAGTGAAGTGTCATTAAGTGAAAAATCAACTATTTTTGAATCTTGAGTCAAGTCTGAAACACTTAAAGCCAATGTTTCGCTTGTGTCACTTGCAACTACAATATCAAAAGATCCACCAGATTGAGATAATGAACTAGGGATTCCAGTAACGGTAACAGTAGCACTAGCGAAGTTCAAAATCATAACAAATGCTAAAATTAATCCGAACATTAATCCAATTTTCTTTTCCATTTTACTATTTTAGAGTTACATCCCTTTATAAAGTTTTATATTTTTCAAAAGATACTTCTTTTACTTAAAATGGATTCATTTTAAAAAAATTTATATATTCCCTTTTCTTAGTTTTTTCGAAGGAAAAAATGGTTTTAAGAGCTAAAGAAAATTCGGTTGGTGCATGGGCTTTTTTTATAGGAGTAGTTTTAGCTGTGATAATTGGAATAAGCACAAGTTCAATTTTACCCATCTCAAAATTAGCTCAATATAGTTCTCCTATTTATGGTATTCTTGTTTTACTAGGATTAGTTATAGGTTTTAGTATAAAGGTCTCTGAAAGGGATTCTCAAGCATTTCTTTTAACAGGAGCAGTATTGGTGTTGGTTAGTCGTTTTGGAATGGAGAGCGTGACTGGTTCATTAATAGGTATTGGAATAGGGGATACTGTTGCTTCAACTTTTTCAGCACTCTTAACTTTATTTGTTCCAGCAACAATTGTAGTTGCAATAAAAACAGTTTTTTCTTTATCTAGAATTTAATTTTTGTTTTCAATATTTTGTAATTTTTCAAGGTTAAGGATACTTCCGTCAGTCAAATCCATTCTAGGGCAAGCAGTGTTAACCCAACAATCAATTTGGAAATTTTCAAATTCACTCACGTTCAAATCATTTGCTATGAAAAGGTAACCTTTTTTCCCTTCTTTATCCTTTAGAGCTTTAAAGTAATTAATAGCACTCTTAAGCCTTTGTTGGCCTGGTTTATTAGTTATAAGGATTCCAATTTTTTTAGATTCTAAATATTTTAAGTACATTCCTCTCTCTTTCTTTTCCATTTTTTCAACATCTTCAGCTGAAATCTTCTCAATTTTTTCATCTTCTAAGATATATGTTGGGAGTTTAGTTTCATAAGCTAGAGAAACTGAGTGAAACTTTCCTTGGCCTACTATTAATATAGATTCTACTTCTTTTGAAAATTGAGGGTTAGAGCATCCAAGTACCTGGATTTTTTGAACAACTTCCTTTTTCAAAAATTCCGGAAGTTTTTTTGCTATATGTGCAAACTGGTTAGAGTAACAAATAGCAATCTTTTTTTCAGGAATACTTTTGTCTATAACTTTTGAAATTTCTTCATAATTCGGTTCTTTTCTTATTTTTGCTCCAATAAAGATTGTTTTCATAAATTAACTAGAGAAAGGGTGTTTTAAAAATATAACGTAATTAATAAAAAAAGCTGTTCATTAAGTAATTTCTATCAACTAAAAAAATTTAACTAATAATCTTCGTAACTCTTTTTTTCTTCAGGCTTTTTAGGCATGTGTTTCTCAACTTTAGCAAAAGAAGGTGTTACAACAACAATATTCTCTCCAAAACCAGCAATTGTACCTTGAAGGGCATCAGTTGTTTTTTTTATCTTTGAAATTGCTCTCTTTAATTCAATAGGATCTTTTTTCTTAAGAGTTCTAATATCAATAACTGCAATAGTATATCCTTCTCTTAAGGCGTTAAGAATTTGATTTGAATCTTCATAATCATTCAAATTGAAAAGTTTAACCACAACTTTATTTTCTTTCTTTTCTTGGTTGACATCAATCTCTAAATATTCATCTTCAACGAAGTCTTCACCAGAATTCATAAATGCTTTTCTTAATTTTTTGAACACCATGATAAATTTAGATGTGGATTATTTATAAACATTTCGGGACTTTTTTGTAATGATTAGCTTCAAAATTTTTTTTAAAGAAAAATTCAATTCTTTTTTTTAGAATCTTTAATTATCTCATCCCTTATCTTTTTCACTTCAGAGTTAAGGTTTTCTTCTTGTTCTTCAAGTTTTTTTAATCTTATTTGGAGTATTTTTTCTTTGTTTTTTAACTCTTCAAGAATTTTTTGACTAGAAATTTTTATCATAAGTTGTCCAATAAGTTTGTAAACATCTTCATTTGACTTTTCAACTTCTTTTAATGCAGAAATTGTTTCATTTAGTTCCATCTGGAATGCTTGTTTTTGCATCAAGATTGATTGCAAATTTTCCTGAAAGAATTGCATTTGTTGTATCTTTTCCATTTTTCTAAATTTTTTATTCAGCTTTAACAACTTTAACTTTTCTTCTTGGTTTGAAGAAAATTTTAGAGTCACAGTGAGGACACTTAAATCTTTTTTTCAAGTCTTCACTCATAATTTCTTTGTTGCACTTAAAGCATTTATATTCTGCCATTTTGATTAATCTAGGTAATAAGTGTTTGATGCAAATTTCTTTTTACATCGAGGACACTCCCAAACTCCTTTTGATACTCTCTTAGAACCTAATTTTTCACAAAAAGGACATTTCTGTTTTACCTTCTGTTTTTTTTCTACTTTTACAAGTTTATCTCTAACAGTTTTTCCATGTCTAGATCCAAACCTTCCTGCTGATTTTGTTTTTTTTGATTTTGTTGTCATTTTTTAAAAATTTGTGTTAAACATTTTATTTGGCCATTTTTCTGAATATGAAATTTCTTTTTCAAGATTTTTTGGTAAATTAAGGATACTTTCTTTAGTTATCTTATAAAATGATTTATCTGAAGAAGATTTTCCTAAATTATATAAAAATGGAACTGAAATTAGGTAACCAACTAATAATACTCTTGAAAATAACTGTAATCCTTTAGCTTCTTTTTTGGTTAAAAGAATTGTTTCTTTTCCGTCAAGTGTTTTGTATCTTTGTTTTTCTTCTATCATTTTATTTTGAGTGTTTAAATGGGGCTGCCCGGATTTGAACCGGGGTCGTGACGTCCCAAACGTCAAAGGCTACCAGGCTACCCCACAGCCCCATAGATAAATGGAACCTTAATTATTTATAAAGGTATTTTTTACTTTTTAGCGGGAGTTTTTCCTGCAGCTTTTACAACAGGAGCTTTTTCAGCAACTTTTGCAGGCGTCGCTGTTGCAGGAGCAGCAGCAGCCAAAGCTTCCTTTTGCTCTGTTTCGACTTTTAATTTTTTATCTTGTTCTGCTTTTAATTTTTCAAAAAATTCTTTTAATTCTTTTTCTTTTTCTTTAGGAGTTTCAGTTTTTTCTTCTTTTATTTCTTTGTCATATTTTCCTTCATCAATTAATTTTTCAAGGTCTACAGGATTCATACTCTCAACAAGAACACCCAGGCTAACACAACTTCCAACAACAGTTTTAACTGCACTTTTCAAATCTTTACAAAGTAAATTTCCTTTTTTTGCTTTTGCAACAGAAATAATTTGTTCAATAGATAAATTTCCAACTTTTAATTTTTTTTGTAATCCCGAACCTTTTGGAATTCCAACTTCTTTTTTAAGAAGTCCAGAAACTGGTGGAGAGAAAACTTGAACTTCAAAAGATTTTGTTTTCAAATCAACTTCAATTTCAATTGGAACCTGCATTCCTTTAAATGTAGCAGTTTCTTGGTTTACTTTTTCAATTACTTTGTTTATAGGTATTCCTGCAGGTCCAAGCTTCTGACTAAGAGCAGGTCCAGGCTTCATGCTTCCTCCATCAACTAAAAGTTTTATGTTCATTTTAATATCCTAAAATATATTTTGTTAATTTATTTCTAGATTTATTGATAAAATCTAATTTTACCCTATAATTTGAATTTTTCTCAACCAAAGTCACTGAGGGTTTAACTCCTAACTTTTCCATTTCCCTAATTTCATTTGAAGTCTCAGTAAAGGAATTTAAATACTTCCAGTTAAAGTAATCAAAAACTTTTTCAATGGGTTTTGCAATTTTATCCTTAATATTCATTCTTCTCCACCTTCGCTTTCTCTTCTTATAACTTTAACGTTATCCATTTTTATTGTTACAGGTAATGGAACAACTGCTCCAAGTAAACTTACCACTACTTCTTCTTTTTGTTTATCAATTCTTAAAACTTTTGCTTTTTCTCCCTTAAGAGTTGAACCAATTATTTCTACAATGTCTCCGTCTTCAATAGAAACTGTTGCAGCATTACTTTCAAGCATATTTTTTATTTCATCATAAGAGATAGTTCTTCCAACTATTCCTTTAATATAGGGTAAATTGTAAACTGCTTCTTCAGCAGAATCTCTGTCTTCAGTTTCCAGAATAATATATCCCCTCAATCCATGAGGTCTTAAAACAGAATAAACATTAAGGTTTTTTTTCTGTGCTCTTTCAGCAATCATCTCGACTGCAGAGTCTTCTTTGTTTGTTTGTACTTTTATAATAAATATCATCTTACTTTGTTCCAACTACCCCTAAAACTTGTTAGAAGTAGTAATTATAATTAAAAAACTTGGTTTATAAAAGTTTTTATTTGTATCCTAGAAGAATCCCATGATTATTGAGATAACAAATCCAATAATTCCGAGAATTACAATCCCAATTGCAGAAACTTTTGCAGTCATTTCAAACTCTTTTTTTGAAGGTTTTTTAAGAGTTTTCCAAACTCGAACACATTTATGATAAAATGTTTTAAGGTTTTCCATAAAGAGAATAATAAATTGGAGTTTTTAAAATTATTTGAGTGGTCTTGAAGGATATCTTAACAAAATTTCTTCAATAGATTTCTTTACTTTATTTTCTTTGTCTTCAAAAATAGTTATTTCAATTTTATTTAATGCCTTTTCATTTATCTTTGGAGGATATTTTCCGTTTGGAGCATTTCCTGTCCAAGAACCAAAAGCCTCTAAAACCAAAAAATAATCTTCGTTTTTATAAATTTCAGAAAAATAACTTCCTCTTCTAAACATGTCTTTGATAACCACTAACCCTTTTTGAGATTTATGTAAAGGTTCAATCCCAGGAGATTTTTCTCTAATTTCATTATAAAAATCAATTAATTTTTCATAATTGTTGTAACCATTAAGAATGTTGTTAACAACTATTTTTTTTATTTTATTCTAAAAATTCAATTCCAAGTTCTTCTTCCATCTCTCGATGTTTTAAAGAATCAAAGTCTTCACCATGACCTAGAACTTGTGAACTTTTAACTCCAGTAATTATTAATAAGACTCTAATTGATTTATCCATATCCGGAGAAATCTTGGCACCCCAGATCATTTTAGCTTCAGGACTAAGTTTTTCTCCAACAGTTGAAATTATTTCTTTACATTCTTCAAGACTCATGTCAGGCCCCCCAATAATATTAACTAATGCTCCTTTTGCTCCAGAAATGTCAACATCAAGTAATGGATTTTGAATAGCTTTGGTTACAGCGTCAAGAGCACGCTGTTCAGTATCACTTTCTCCCATCCCAATCAAAGAAACTCCCCCTTCAACCATAACAGCTTTTATGTCAGCAAAGTCAAGGTTAACAAGACCAGAAGTTGTAACAAGTTCAGTTACTCCTTTAACAGCATTAGTTAAAATTTCATCAGCAATTTTAAAAGCAGTGTGAAGTGGTAAGTCTGGTGCAAGTTCTAAAAGTTTGTCATTTGGAATTACAATTAAAGTGTCAGTAATAGCTTCCATTCTCTCCAAACCATAAACCGCATTTTCAACCCTTTTTGCTCCTTCAATTGTAAAAGGCATTGTAACAACTCCAATTGTCAATGCTCCAAGTTTTTTTGCAACTGATGAGACAACCGGTGCTGCCCCAGTACCAGTTCCACCTCCCATCCCACAGGTGATAAAAATCATATCACTTCCAGCAAGCTTTTTTTTAATTTCAGATTCAGATTCCTTTGCTGCTTCTTCTCCTATTTTTGGATTACTTCCTGCCCCAAGTCCTTGAGTCAATTCTTTTCCTAGAAGAATTTTTTGGTCAGAATTAGTGTAAAGTAAATCTTGAGCATCAGTGTTCATGGCAATAAGTTCTCCACCTTTAATTCCAATTTCCCTCATACGGTTTAGTGAATTTCCACCACCACCACCAATTCCAATAACTTTTATTCTTGTTGATTGTTTTTTTAAAATTTCAGCAAGTTCACGATCAACTTCTTTTACTTCAGAAAGAGAAAGGTCCCCTTCATTTCGATTATATTCTTGTACCATTAAATATTGTAACCAACTTTGTTTATAAAAATTGTTGTGGTTTTGAATTTAATTTTTATTCCGGAAGAATGAGGACCTATGAAAATTGTTGTGGTTTTGAATTTAATTTTTATTCCGGAAGAATGAGGACCTATGAAAATTGTTGTGGTTTTGAATTCAATTTTATTTTTCTTCAACAGGTTTTTTTTCTTCAATTTCTTTAGCTTCCAAATTTAAACCAAGAATTTCTTTATATTTGTCTTTAAAAATTTCAATAAAACTTTTTGCTCCTTTTGGAACTTCAAGAATAAGTTTATCATCTTCAAGTTTAAATTTTAATTTAGCTTTGAAAAAGAATTCATTAAGCGAATCAATTTTTTTATTTAGATCATCAACTTTACCTAAAATTTTTATTTTGTATTCAACGTTTTTTCCGGATAGAGGATGGTTAAAATCTACAATGACTCTTCCACTAGAAACGGTTAGAACCCTTGCAACTTTTCCATCAAAGTTAAACACACTTCCCGGAATAGGGTTTAGTTTATTTTTTGAAAATTCCTTTATTGGAACCATTTGAATTAATTTTGGATCTCTTTTTCCAAATGCCTTTTCCGGAGCAAGGTTTATTTTGTATTCCCCAATTTCTTTTCCGACTAAAAAATCATCAACTCCCTTAAGAAACATTCCTTCTCCAAGACAGAATGTAAAGGGTTCAGTTTTTACTTCATGTTCATGACCTTTGTGAAGTTTTTCTAATTCTTCTTTAATGTTTGAGTCAAAAACATCTCCGTCTTTTACTTTTCCAGCAAATTCAATTTCAATAAAATCTTTTTTGTTTAACATCTTATGTTGTTGGATTGAAAGTTTACTTTATAAAATTAATTATCTAAATGGAAATTTTTAAAAATAAGTTTAGTTCTCTATTTTTATGGAGAAAATAAAAATTTATCCAATTGGAAGTTTTGCAAATGATGGTTGGAGAGATGAATTTATTCAAAATTTTCCAGATTATGAATTTGATGACCCTCGTAATCATCCTCAGAGTTCAATTACAAAATTAGACTATTCAGACATTTTTTCTGCAATGAATAGCCCAATTTCAATTGTTTACTTGCAAGAAGGAAAAAGGGCAGGCACAATGTCTTATTGCGAACTAGGAGCTTCTCGTGCCAGAGGGAACACAATTATTGCAATTGATGAAGACCAAGATAAAGATTCTTTGATAAAAGAGATTTCTTCACATTATTTAACTTCAAGAAAAAGTTTGCATGAATTACTGGATAAAAAAGAATTAAAGGGGAAATTTGAAAAATTAGAACCTTTTGACAAAACTTCAACAAACACTCCTTATCAAAGTATTTTGTTTACGGGAGATTTAATACAAATGAGGGGACTTATGGATGAAATGAAAAAAACAAAAAAAGTTTATGAAAATATGGATTTAAATGACCTTTCAAATTTTGCAAATAAAGTAGATTTAATTGTAGTAAATTTTGAAAAAGGAAAACCTCATGATAAAGTTGGATTATTTTTTATGGGATTGGGATATGCCTTGAATATTCCCATTTTAGAACTTGAAGGAAATGTAATTCCTTATCCCCCTTTACTTGGTTTGTCAAGAATAGTTTTAATTGGAAAGGAAAGGTTTGATCATGCAGAATTTTATTTGAAAAATTTAACTTCACAACATATAAAAGATGAAGCTTTAGTTTATTACAATTTGATGAATAAATTCAATATTGAATCTACCAAACTTTTATAAATCAAATTTTTTTAGTTTATTTATGGTCTTAAAAATTATTAATGCAACAGAGGCAAGAGTTGGAACAAATTTAACATTGGAAGGTGAATTTTATACTGTTAAAAAAATGGATGTTTCTAAAACTGGAAAACATGGACATGCAAAGTGTAGAATTGAAGCTGAAAACATGGTTTCAGGAAATAAGAAAGTTTTTGTAACTCCTGGTCATGATAGGTTTGAAGTTCCACTTGTAAACAAAAATAAAGGTCAGGTTTTGTCTGTAACAGATGACCATGCAAGTATAATGGATTTAGATTCTTTTGAAACAATAGAGGTTTCAGTTCCAGCAGAATTAAAAGGTCAAATTGACATTAATGATAACGTTGAATATTGGAATGTTGAAGGAACTTTAATTTTGAAAAGAAAGGTTTAAACATATTTCTAATTATAATAATCTTTAAATATTATTTTTAACAAAAAATTTTATGTTAGAAAAAAATATTGAGAGAAAATTTGAAAAAAGGTTCGAGGGAGTATTGCAATTTGTTTCTGATTATGAGGATTTTACTAACCTTTCAGTTGGAGCATGTGCTTCAATTTCTCCTAAAGAAGAGGATAAGTCCTTTGGATGCTATTTTGAAGGAAGCGAAATAATTGATGAAAATACTCAAAGAGTTTTTATTCAATATGTTCCCTCTAAGGGAAGATATTTTCCCCATCAAAAACAAATGAAAAATTTTGTTGTTGAATATCATTTTCCCATCTCAGGGGAAATTTCAATAGAGGATTTTAAGGCTGAAAAAAAGTATAAGGTAGAATAAAACAATCAAAAAGCTTTTTAAATCATTTATTTCTTTAGTTTAGTATGTCAACTAAAATTCCAGAAGCAATAAACAGACTTTTCAAGAATATGTTTATTTGCGAAAGATGTAAAACGAAAATCAGAGCAGATCCACAGAAAGTTCTAAAGGGAAAAGTAAGATGTAGAAAGTGTGGAAAAGCTCAATTTAGAGTTTTGAAAAAAAGTAAATAATTCTTAATTATCCTTAAACCACCATTCTTATAAACTATTTTTACAAAGTATAATAAGGTGAAAAAATGAGTATTATGTTTTGGGATTTGATGTTGTTGGGAATTTTTCTAATTGGGGTCACAACTTTTTTAATTATTGAAAGAAAAAAAATAAAAAGAGAGGGATTACTTTTTCTTTATCACACTAGTTGGGGAATAAATTGGATTGAGAAATATGGAAAGAAGCATGAAAAGCTTCTAAAATTTTTAAGTTACATTTCAGTTTTTATAGGATATGTTTTAATGATTTTAATGATTTATTTTTTCATAAAAATTTTAATTATTTATTTTTTCCAGGCAGATGTAGTGAGAGCAATAAAAATTCCTCCAATTACTCCATTAATCCCATATCTTCCTCAAATTTTTAAATTAAGTTGGTTGCCTCCATTTTATTTTTCATATTGGATACTTATTCTTGCAGTTGTTGCAATTAGTCACGAACTTTTCCATGGAATTTTTGCAAAGATAGCAAAAGTAAAAACAAAAACAACTGGTTTTGGATTCTTCCCTTTTTTCTTTCCAGTTTTCCTTGCAGCTTTTGTAAATTTAGATGAAAAGAAAATGGAGAAGGTGGAAAACTTTAAACAAAGAGCAGTTTTGTCGGCAGGAACTTTTGCAAATATTCTTACTGCATTATTGGGAATAATTTTGATGTGGGGAATTTTTGTTCTTTCTTTTTCTCCAGCAGGAGTAGTTTATGATGATTATGCTTATGGATTTACAATGCCCCAAAATATAACTTCAATAAATGGAGTTAATTTAACTAGCCCAAGTTATGAAACTGTAGTTAATTTAACAAATCCCGGAAATTTAAATGAAATAATGGTGGGTGGTGAAACTTTTTTAGGGGTGAAAGGAATCTCCTCTTCTGGAGAGGTTGCACTTTATTATGATTCTCCTGCAATCAGAAATAATCTAAGTGGAGCAATAACAGAAATTGGAGGAGAGAAAACCCTAAACCTCGGAGACTTATCAAGAGTAATTAGTTCCTATAGTGTTGGAGAAAATGTAAATATTTCAACTTATGATGGAACTTCAATTTCAACAAAAAATATTGAAATTGGATCTTCTCCAGAAGGAAGGCCTTGGATTGGAATTACTTTTTTAAATCAAAAACCTTCAGGAGTTGTTGGAGCTGTTTCCACTTTCATGACTTCCTATAAAGAGAGTCATGTTTATTATTCTCCTAATTCAGAATTTGCAAAATATATTTATGATTTGTTCTGGTGGTTAGTTTTAATTTCTTTTAGTGTTGCATTAGTAAATATGCTTCCAGTTGGAATTTTTGATGGTGGAAGGTTTTTTTACTTAACTGTACTTGCGGTCACAAAATCAAAAAAGATAGCCGAAAAATCATTTAAACTTATGACTGCTCTTTTCCTCGCACTTTTAGTTTTATTGATGTTTTTTTGGGCCAAAAGTTTCTTTTAAATTTTTTTTATCTAAATATTTATTAAGATTAATTTCTTGCTAATAATAATGGACTCACCTGGAAATTTTTATAAACTGTATGAGAAAGATGAAAAAGGATTTTTTAATAAGTTAAAAGAAGAAGGCTTTGAGATTAAATCGTTTGATAGAGGTTATTCTTGGATTTCTTTTCCCGAAATTAGTCCTTTCTTTTTAGCTGAAATTTATGAGAATGGAAGAATTCTGGTTTATAACAAAGAGAAAAGGTATAAAGACAATAAAGCTCTACAAAAAAAAGTTTCAGAACTTGAAGGAATAATTAAAGAATTTTAAAAAAGTATATCAAAAATAACTCTTAGATTATCCAAATTCTTATTAATTAAATATTTTATTAAATTAAATGAATAATAAAATGAATATAACTTTTGAAGGGGATAAACTTCCAAGTTCAGAATTAGAAAGAAAATTAAAATTTCTAAAGAATCTTCCAATTGAGTTAAATGTTGGACCTGAAGTTGAATTGAAAGTTTGTTTTGGAAACGGAGTAGATATTCATCCTAAAGAGGGTTCAGTAATTTATGGAATTGATAACCAAAAAATGTATCTTATTAATGCAAGTAATCTTTTTCTCAAAATAATTGACCTGGATGAAGGATATCTGGATGAGTATTTTTTCTTTTATTCAAGTAGAAAATAAAATTAACTCCATAATTCTTTTAAATGTCTTCTTTTTCCTTATTTCATGGCAATTCAAGAAATTTCAAAAGAAAAACAAGAACAACTGAATGCTATGCAAAAAAGAATTCTAACTCGTCAGGGTTACCGTCTTGTTGGAAGTCATTCAGCGGTAAAAATTTGTGAGTGGACAAAGAAGTCTTTAAGGGGAGAAGGTAATTGTTACAAGTGTACTTTTTATGGAATAAGAAGTCACCAGTGCTTACAAATGACAACAAGCATGTTTTGTGCATCGCGTTGTAAATTTTGTTGGAGAGGGCAAAAAGCCCCAGTTGGAAAAACATGGTATGGCCCAGTTGATTCCCCCGAACACATAATTAATCATTCAATTGATAACCATTTAAGTTTGTTAGAAGGTTTTAACAGTCACAAAAAAATAACCCCAACCAAAAAAGAAGAGTTTAAAGAGGTAAGGCATGTCGCACTCTCTTTAACTGGGGAGCCAATAACTTACCCTTTAATTAATGAAATCTTAGAGGCATTTCATAAAAGAAGAATCTCAACTTTTTTAGTTACTAATGCACAATTTCCAGAAGCTATTGAAAAAATAAAAAATGTGACTCAACTTTATTTGAGTATTGATGCCCCCACAAAAGAAAAATTAAAAAAAATTGACAGGCCACTTTTTAATGATTATTGGGAAAGAATGAACAAATGCCTTGACCTTCTTGCAACAAGAAAATATAGGACTTGCATAAGGTTAAGTTTAATTAAAGAAGAAAATATGGAAAATTTTGAAGAATATTCAAAACTTATCCAAAGAGGTTCACCAGATTTTATAGAACTCAAGTCTTACATGTGGGTTGGAGAGAGTCAAAAACATTACAAGGTTCAAAATATGCCTTACCTGGAAGACATGAAGGAATTCACAAAAAAGATTCTTGAATTTTTACCAGAATATGAATATTTATCTCGTCACGAACCATCAAGGGCAATACTTCTTGGAAAAAAATCTTTAAACAAAAAGCATTGGATAAACTTTCCCAAATTTTTTGAGTTGGTTGAAAGTGGAGAAGATTTTGAAGCAGTTGATTATTGTTCTGAAGTTATGCAACCAAATAAATAAGGTTACAAATAAACAATTCCTTCTTTTGTAAGTGCACAAAACCGTATTCCCACGGGAACATTTATCAGAGCAGAAACAAGAGCCATGTGTTCTTTTCCGTCTCCAGAAGCAATGGAGAGAGCAACTTCCATTCCCTCAAACTTTTCTTTTAGTTTTTTTGAAAGTTCTTCTTTTAATTCAACAAGTTTTTTATCCAAATCAACTTTTACAAATTCAAATTTTTTTTCATGAGTAAAACCTTTAGCAAAATCATCCCCAACCAAAACAATTTTATCCCATTCTCCAAATTTCATAAGTCCAGAAACTTGCGCCCAACTTCCTTCCCCTTTACTTAGTAATGCTATTAATTCCATTTTATTGTTTAATTGTGATTGTAAATGGTTTATTTTTATCAACTTGTTCTTTTTCTAATAATAATGAAGCAAGACCCTTTATTTCTTTATACACTTTAGGATCATTTCCGATAGTAGAATTGTTTAATAAAAACATATAATTTTCGTTTTTCACTTTAATAATATAATCCTCTAATTCTTCTGTTTTTCCAGTATATTTTATGATAATTACTTTGTATTTTATTTCCATATTGTTTTTATTTTCCATTTTAATCAAAAGTTCCTAAGCATCCCCTAATAAAACCTTTCATTTCTAAGCTTTCAATTTCTTCAGCCTTTTCAATTTCTTCAAAATTATATTTGGGGTTAAATGGTTCAAGGTAATTATTTCCATTTAATCCAATTCCCAATTTCCCAAGGGTTATCGACTCGTCGCTTTTTGAAATTATTTCTAATTTGTTATCCCTTGCCCCAATAGTTGCTATAACTTTTCCAGAACCAGATTTTTCCTTTATTTTATAATATCTTTCGGGAGCCATAAAAAATGAAGAGAAAATCTCTTTTTAAGGATTATTGTTTTTGTCTGCAGGATTTGGTTTTACTTCAGTTTTTTCATTAATTTTTTCAATAGGTTTTTCTAAAATTTTTTCTTCTTTTTTTTCAATTTTGGAGTATTTAGACCAAACTTTTATTTTTCATATTTCAATAAAAATGGGAATGTTTAAAAAATTAGTTACAATGAAAATCAAAAGATAAGTAGTGGAGAAGCGTGTCTTTTAAGCACAAGAAAAAATACTAAAATAAAGCTTTTAGTAACTCTATGCTGAAAACCTCGCCGAAGCTCGGTTCTTACACAAGAGTTCTATCAACGTCATCTTCTATGACGGCCTTAGTTATCTCGTTTTGCGGATGGCTTCGAGCTTAGATGCATTCAGCTCTTATCCACACAATGCGTAGCTATGCGGCCTGCAAAATCACAACCGCTCACCAGAGGCATCCAAGTACCGTTCCTCTCGTACTAGATACTTGTTCCACTCAGACAACAACACACCTAGTAGATATCATACAAACTGTCTCGCGTACCTTATTCCAATCTTTCGAATTGGGGTGGACTATACCATCATCCTATTTATAGGAGATCGGCGTCTTAGCTTGTTTCTTCTAATTAAACAAACTCTGGAATTTTTCACATGAGTGCTTGAGTTTTTTTCTCATGCGCCATTTTACAATGGACTCCAAGTCTCTACGGGGATAATAATCTTTTTACGTATTCATACGTAATTGTTCTTTTCTTAGAATAATTAAGTTCTTTAAATTTATCAACAAGCTTACAAATTTTAAGTAAATCTTTAGAAGATTTCATTTTTGCAAGTTTATCTATTATTAATAATCCAAGATCAATCTGTTTCTTTTTAAGAATTACATATGGTCTTAGAAGAATTAATATTTCCCTAACTATTTTTGTTTCAACAATTGCATAATCACTCATTCCAGTTTTTCTATGTTTTATATATCCAAATTCAAACTAATTCTTCAACCAACTTAAAATACCAAGATTATCTTTATCTTGATAAAAAGCTATTGAAGTTCTTATTTGAAACTTTAATTTATAATCCTTTCTTGGAATTATTTGAAAAAATATGCTCCCATCGCCATCTAAAAATCCGGCGATGTATGCAAGCTTTATTTTTTCTATAGATTTCATCTTCCCTCGGTATTGCCATGTTTTTTCTGTTAATAATTCTTTGTTTTAATCAAACAATGAATCCAGATAAATTTAGGTTTCACCGATATGAGCCGATTTTATTTTTCATTGGATTACTCCAATGCAACGCCGCTTATCGTTGACGTTCTTAACCCAGCTAACGATCCCTTTTAATGCGTGAACTCCGACACCCTTGCACGCTTCTGCACGCGCAGGATAGGGAGAGCCGACAGCGAAATACCAAACCGCCCCGTCAATACGGACTATCGGGGGCGACCAGCTTATTATCCTTGGGGTAACTTTTCTATCAGACACGGCATCTATTAAAAATGCACGTGGGTTCACTAGGTCCAACTTTCGTTCCTGCATTTCTTACTTTTCAAAATACAGTCAGACAAACTTTTGCCCTCGCACTCAACTCTAGATTTCCAAGCTAGATGAGTTTGTCTTTGAGTCCTACCGATATCTTTTCGGCAGGGCACCGCCCCAGTCAAACTGCCCGCCTGCTGCTGTCCTCATAAAGAGTAAAGCAATCTTGAAAAAAATGGGTAGTATTACAAGTTCGCTCCATCGCCACCGAAATGACTACTTCGACGCTCCTACCTATTCTATGCGTTTCGCTCAAAATCACAACAACAAGTTGCAGTAAAGTTCCACAAGGTCTTAGCTTCCCACTAGGCGTCTCCGGTCTTTGCACCGGAAAAATATTTTCAGAGGATTCCAACCAGGGACAGTGACAACCTCGTTAAACCATTCATGCAAGTCGCCATTCAGACGACAAGGTATTACGCTACCTTAAGCAGATTGTTACTTTCATTCTTTTAACGAAGAATTACAAACCATAATTCTAAATTATGGCGGATTAGTATTTCTACTAATCTCTTTATGTTTCCATAAAGATCGGACTATATCATCACGATTTTATTTTTCGTGTTTGGCGTATAGTCTCTGAGGATCCTAAAGATTCTAGAACATCTTGAAGTTTGTACCTTCTTTGTTTTCCTCCTCCATTCATAGTAAATATTTTTTTTAATAATTTAATAAATTCTTTTTTATCTGAATGTTTATGTTGATTTAATGATTCAACAACCATTGCAAATATTTGAAAGTCTTTACCCTTAGTTATTAATTTATATTTTTTGAAAAAAGGAATTATCTTTTCTACTAGTTCTTTTCTACTTTGAACTACAAATTGCATGGTGTCTGGTTGTCCATATTTTTTAATTACAATTCCACAACCAAACATTTTTTGAATTTGATATAAAATATCTTTATTCTTGGAATGTTGTGTTACATGAAATATTGGATCAAGCACCCACCTTACTTTTGCAGATTTTTGATTTTTAAGAGCGATGCAAAAGCATCCTTCTCCATCAATAAAACCAGTAAGATAATAAACTAATCGTTCTGAATTCATGACCATTGACAGCTGGTCAAAAATTTAAATCTTTCGTTTCCTGCTGATTGTCCCTATTCTTTAGATTTTTACTGTCGATAAACGACTAGTACCAAAGACTTAAGAGGAGTTTCCAGCATACAGCCAAATTTTATTGCCCCCTATTTGAGGGTCATAGTTACCCCCGCCGTTTGATGGGCCTTAGCTCCCTTGAAAAAGAGTTTTAGACACCACCACTGGGCAGGTCTCACCAAGTATACACGTCCTTTCGGATTAGCACTTGGCTACGTTTTTGTTAAACAGTCGGGCCATCCTTGTTACTTAGATCTACTAATGCACTTACATTTCTGAAAAGCACAAAAATAGACATCCCTTAAGCCGAAGCTACAGGACTAAATTGCCGAATTCCCTTGATTGGTTTTATCCTACACGTCTTGGCCTTCTCAGCCAGAGCACCAGTGTCGGTTGTGGGTACAGTTAATTAATTCAAGAATATTGGCTTTTCACTGGCTCCTGGACTCAGCGACGAAATCCAAAAATTCCTTGTAGTCTTAGGATTACCCTCGTACAATTCTTTTTAAAATACTCTTTCGAGTACTCGCTTATCCGGAAGCATTACAATATTATATAAGAACTAATTAGTACAGGAATATTAACCTGTCATCCATCGTCGTATTCAGTTAAGGTACGACTTAGGTCCTGACTAACCCTTGGCTAACGTATATTGCCAAGGAAACCTTGCTCTTTCGACGTTTTCTATTCTCAAGAAAATCACATCCTACTATTACCAGGATTCTCATTACTTCCCGCTCCAATCTTTCTTTCGAAAAATCTTCTGCGCAGAAAGTACGCCTACTTACCAGAACACTTAATCTTAAGTGCCTCCGAAGTATCGGTACCATGCTTAGCCCCGTCCATTTTCAGGGCTCTGAACCTCAATGGGTGAGCTGTTACGCTTTCTTTAAATGATAGCTGCTTCTGGGCTTACATCCCCGGTGTCTCAGGTTCAAAACACCTTTTGATACACTTAGCATGATTTTGGGACCTTAACTTCGGTCTCCCTTGTTCGGGTCTCGTGACAGTATCTTACATACTGACACTGTTTCTCGTTTTACGCAGTTAACAAATTCTGAGTTGGAAAAATCTCCGTAAGCATTAGCTCCTGCAAGATTTATCCGTACTATACGCCGTCAACAAACTTTAACGAGACTATACGGAGGCATATTTCAGTAGGAACCAGCCATTGCCAGATTAGATAGGCTTTTCACCCCTATGCACAAATCTTTCGAGTACATGTATATAACACCGGTTCGGTCCTCCATCCGGCTTTCGCCAGACTTCAACCTGCTCATACATAGATCATCTGGCTTCAGGTCTTATCTCAGTGACTTTAATCGCATTTTCATACTTGCTTTCGCTTCGGTTACTTAATAAAAATTAATTAGCCTCGCCACAAAGAAAAACTCCCTGGCCCGTTTTTCAAAACGTACGTTACAACCCTTTCCAACCTAAATTGGGTAAGAGCAGTAACCAACTGTAACTGTTAGATTTCAAGTCTTTTAACCCTCTGTTAAGAGTACTTTTCAGCTTTCCCTCGCGGTACTAGTGCACTATCGGACTTTGGTTATATTTAGGGTTAGCACTTAATCGTGCCATATTCAGACTCCTAATTCAAGGAGCCCTACTCTTTGGAGAACTTCATATTGTCTTCTTTTACGGGACTGTCACCCTCTAAGGTCCTGCATTCCAGCAGAGTTTTAATCAACAACTTAGAAATTTACCTCCACCACATTTCTATCCATTTTTCAACGGAAGATTCAGTTTGCCCTCTACCCTTTTCGCTCTCTGCTAATAAGGGTATCACGTGTTGTTTTCTATTCCTCCCGGTACTAAGATGTTTCAATTCCCGGAGTGTTCTCTCCTCTCGGAGTGATTCGGAGACCTTGGGATCAAAACCTGTATGCGGTTCCCCCAAGCTTTTCGCAGCTTGCCACGTCCTTCATCGTTACCAAAACCAAGCTATCCATCTAACAGCATAATTTTTTAGTAGATATAATTTTCTTATGCCTAATGTGTTGCTTCTCCACTACTTATCTCATTGAACATAAAGCTTGGATCAAACTTTAAGTTTGACTCCATGTTCTAGATACTGATCCGACATTTATTTGTCGAACCACTTTCAACGTGATGTTGAATATGATTTGCTTGTACCCTTTAGAGTACTTGTACCCTTTAGGGTATGATTTTATTTTTGTGAGTAATATCTCATTACTAACTTTTCTATTTGAGGATTGAGTTTTCTTTCTTTTATTTCTATTCTCTCATTTGAATTTTTATTCAAACACTCTTTAGCTTTGGGGATATAATCACTAAGCCCGATTTTTGAGTAATCCTTTTTCACAGTTAACAATCCTTCGTTTGCTAACCACTTACAATAGGGAAAATTTATATTTTCCTTTTGTAATTTCATTCCCGTTTCCGAGTTGAATCTGATGTTTCCTATTCTCTTTCCCTCGCTGGCAATTAATTCCAGTACCGTCAGGGTCATTTTCTTTTTCCATTTTGTTTATTTTTTTTGTTTGAATTTATTTTTATTAACGAATTTTCATCTTGTTTTTTTATGGACCATTTCGCTTAAGCAAAATGGACCTGCCGTGAATCGAACACGGATCTCATGCGTGCAAGGCAAGTGTCATACCATTAAACTACAGGCCCTTTTTATAACAAGATGAGTATGTAGAAGCTCCTCGGTAAAACCGAGAAAGTTTGAGTTTTTAAGTAAAATAAAGTTGAATTAAAAATTCAACATTAATTTTTTTCAAATTTTTCACTTGAAAAAAATAAGGAGGTGATCCATCTGCAGGTTCCCCTACAGATACCTTGTGACGACTTAACCTACCTTGTCATATCAAAATTCTCCCCCGAAGGGTTTCATCTCAACATAACTCGGTTGATTTGACGGGCA
>Ga0100379_10001629_pt1 | contig 22372 bp, 26 predicted proteins | sample CryGeymeta201503_FD_80418 | JGI IMG/M metagenome (GOLD analysis project Ga0100379, IMG submission 80418) | Groundwater microbial communities from Crystal Geyser aquifers in Utah, USA - Crystal Geyser metaG 2015-03 | ecosystem: Environmental > Aquatic > Deep subsurface > Groundwater | place...
AACTAAAATATTTAATGAGGAATTGAATTGAAGTAAAATATTTAATTTATTTAATAATATAAGGATATAAGGATCAAAAGAATAATTAATAATAATTTATAGCAGAGAACTTTTTTTTTCTATGTGAGATAAACTAATATTTATTACTATTTAAAATGACGAAATTAATGAAGCAAATATATTATTATAAGTAATATTATTATAAAAATCAATTAAAACTAAATGCTCAAGTAATTTATTAATCCTAATTAATTATTTAAGTATTATTATAATTATTTTATATTTAATTAACAAAAATGAAAAAAACAAACGAAGAGGAAGAAAAAAAAGACGAAGTAGAAAACACTGACGAATTAGAAAAGACAGACGAGAAAGATAATAAAGCGGAAGAAGATCTAGTATAAATATATTAATTAAATCATAGGATTTCTTATCAAAACACGGTTCAAAATCAAAAAATTATGTTAAAAAAGGAGACCAGGTTAAAGAAACATATAAATTTTGGGACACACAGCCAGTTCCCAAAATTACCTCTGAAGATTTAATGGTAAGCTTATTATTTAATTGTTAGCAAATTGGGCCTATTGATAATAAAAATGATTTAGAAAACGAAAAGAAGACTCCATATAAATTACCCGATGGATTTAATTGGTATGATATAAATATTCATGACAAAAATGAATGTACTTTGGTAAGTTTATTATTAATTTTGTAGTTATATGAATTTTTAAGAGATAATTATGTTGAAGATGATGATAACATGTTCAGATTCGACTACTCAAGAGAGTTCCTTACTTGGCATTTAACCGCTCCAGGATGCTTAAAACAATGGCTTTGTGGAGTTCAAAAGGAAGATACTACAACAGGAAAAAAACACCTTGTTGGATTTATCAGTGCTATTCCAGTTCATTTATCAGTATATAGTTAATTAACTTTATTAGATATACAACCATGAACAAAAAATGGTTGAAATTAACTTTTTGTGTGTTAATGCAAAATATAGAACTAAAAGACTTGCACCAGTTTTAATTAAAGAAATTACTAGAAGAGTTCATTGTCAAAATATTTGGCAGGCAGTTTATACTGCTGGAGTTTTATTACCCAAGCCAATTGCGAAGTGTACTTACTATCATAGAAATATCAATGTTCAGAAGTTATTAGATGTTAAGTTTACTTATTTGAATCCTAAGTTAAATATTTCAAGAGCTAAAATTATCTATAAATTAGCAAAAAAGACAACAATCGACTATATAAGAGAAATGAAAAAGTCTGACGTAGACCAAGTCCACTATTTACTTAATAATTACCTTAAGAAATTCCAAATCCACGCCATTTTTTCAAAAGAAGAAATTAAACATTGGTTCATTCCTTTAGAAAACGTTGTTTATTCTTATGTCGTCGAAAATCCAGAAACACTTGAAATAACAGACTTCTTCTCTTTTTACTCTTTACCTAGTTCAGTCTTACAGCATAGCACTCATCATACTTTATATGCTGCTTACTCTTTCTTTAATGTTGCTACTTCAGTTAGTTTAAAGGATTTAATTAGAAATGCATTAATTATGGCTAAGATTAAAGGTTTTGATGTTTACAATTGCCTTAATATTATGGACAATGAAACAATCCTAAATGATTTATTATTCGGAATGGGAGATGGAACATTAAAATATTACTTTTACAACTTCCAATGTCCTCAAACTCAACCAAAAGACTTGTCGCTTGTCCTAATGTAGAACAACAACACAATAATATTTAGATAATTTTATGTTTTAATAAATAAATGTTTTAAATGATTTAAAATATAATATTATTTTTTTATTAGAATTTTAATAATTTTATATTAGGATAAAATATAGTTAAAATTATATAACTAATACATTTATGTTAGTTTAACATATTTATTTATCTTCATCCTTTTTCTCTTCTAATTTTTCATCATTTTTCTCTTCTATTTTCTCCTCTTTTATCTCTTCTACTTTCTCATCCTTCTTTTCTTCTATTTTCTCCTCTACTTTCTCATCCTTTTTTTCTTCTATTTTTTCTTCTATTTTTTCCTCTTTTTTCTCTTCCTTTTTCTCTTTTACTTTTCCTTCACTTCCTCTTTTCCTCATTTTCGATACAAAACTTTTCTAAAATATAGTAATTATATTATATTAATAGATAATATTCATACAACTGTTGATAAAACTTTTATTGTTGAGAAAAAATTAATTTGTTTTTCGATTTCTTCTTTAGTTACTTTAATTTTATCAGGTCTAATGAAGTTAATAAAAATAAAGTTATCATTAATATCAATATATGGGTTATTGTTATTAGTTATGTTTATAATTAACACTTACACTTCTAATGATAAATCTGGTCTATTTTCATTTAACCAAGGATCCTTTTTTAATTCTTCACAAGTAACCCTTTTTGTAGGATCCTTCTCAAGCATTCTACTAATTAAGTCTTTTAATCCTTGTGATATTTCTCTTTCTTTAGGGAATTCAAATCTACATTAAATATTAATATATTAAAATATATTATAATTACTCTCCCTTAGCAATTATATCATATAGTCCTAAAATATTTTCATTATTCTCTTCACTAAATGGTAACTTCTTAAAGACAAGAATAAAAGTGGTAACACCTAATGCCCAGATATCTGCGGGCTTTCCTGCATAACCTTTTTTTGAATCGTCTTCTTCATCTCTACAACATTCAGGGGCAAAGAAATATGTTGTTCCTTCAACGTTATTAAAATGGTCGTCGCCTCCTAACATAACAGCAGAGACATTAAAATCAGCTATTTAGTGTTATATTAGATTATATAAATAGGTTATTAGTACATATTTTAGCTCGTTTAAAATCATCAAGTATAATATTATCTGGTTTTATATCACGATGAGCAATTCCTTGTGTATGTACTATTATAATAAGGTTAATATTATTATTTATGAAACAATATATGTTAATATAAGTAAAGCTTTATAATACTTACAATAATGTAGTCCACATAATAAGTCTCTAATTAAGTCTTTTATTTCCTCTTCGGTAAAGTTTGTAGGATCTTTTTTGGATTTATCAATATAATGTTCATTAATTGAAAATTCACCATTATCCTCGTCGTATTTCATGATCGGACCTTTACCGGCATATTCCATAACTAAATAAATTGGTTTATGGATAATTATGGTTTGAAATATATTATAGATATTGTGGTTTATGATGTTTTACGATTAATATTTGTAGGTATTTTAACTTACTTATAAATGTTTTGCATTTTTCCTCATCAGTCATTATCTCAACTAGTCTTATTATATTTTTATGCCTTAGTTTCTTTAGAATTGCAATTTCTTTCATAGCATCTTGTAACAAATTATTTACAACTAAATTTCCATTCTCATCTGTTGTAAATCCTTTTCTCTTTTTTGCAAGCTCTTTTTTATTTATTTTTTTCATTGCCTTTAATATAGTTACAGTTTTAAAATACATAAAATAGATTCGTTTTCATATTAGTTGCTAAATAAACTTTAGAGTAAGCTCCACTTCCCAATTCTTTAATTATTTTATAATTATTGTATATCTTTCTCCCCTTTATTAATTAATTTACAAATTTTGATTACTTCATGATCTTTTGATTTGCTTTCTACAATAGTTTCTAATGTCACTATCTCTTTGTCCATTTATATTATTATTTAAGAAATAATAATTAATATTATATATTAATAAGTATAATAAATTATATATTATTGTAAACGTATTAAATTAATCAGTAGTTGTTTTATTACTGTTTATTTATATTAAAATTAGTAGTGTAATATATGTATAGTTTGTTCTAAAGAGTTTATACAAGTTTATTAATTATTGTACATTAATAATACATATTTATTATTACTAATTACTCTTTATTACTCTTTATACTATTTGTTAATTATAATATCTCATTTATATTTGAATGAATATGTTTATAGGTTCATTATTATAATTACTCATATTATTAGTAATTGTTCTCATTGTTATTTAGGTTTTTATTTTAAAATATAATACAATTTTTATCATTGGGATTTATTTGTTGATTAGTTGGTTGAATATTTTGTTGATTGGTTTGATAATGTTTATTAATTTGTTGTTTATTATTCTGTTCTTTGTATTCTGTTTTAGAGTTATTTTTATTAGTAATTTGTAATGATGAGCAATTTCTAGTTGTTCTTGTTGGTTCAATATTCTAATAAGTTGATTAAAAAGATTTAAAAGATTATAATTTAAACAATAATCATTAAATAATAACATACTTTGACATTTTGATCTAGTTTTATACTTTCTATATCAAGCTTTTTTGGCTTATTAAATGGATTTTGTTCTACGTTATGCTTTTTATTATAATTATGCTCTTTATCTAAATATTCGAGTTTTTGGTTTACTTTACGGGTTGTTATACTAAAACATCTTCTAGGTTCAACAACATCAATTGTATTACTAAATTCTGATTTAGGTATTTTAATTTCGATTTTGTCATCTTCTCCAATATCACCATAAAAAGATTCTTGTACGTTATCTCCAGTATTATTCGGATTATGTTGTGTATTATGATAAGTAGTTCTATTATAAATTGTATTAAAATTTTGCTGAGTATTCAAAATATCTAAAAATGCATATGTATTTGTATTATGTGTTAAACTATTTGTATTTGTATTGATAGTGTTATAAAAATTATTGTTATTAGTATTCGTATTTAAATTGCCATAATTATTATTTTCTGGTATTGTTGAAGTCTGCAAAATAGTCCCTTGGCCTTGGTAGCTATGTGTAAGTTTATTTGAACTATTGAATGTTTTCTTAGGAATACTGCATGAAGTTGTTAAATTATAGTTTTCTGTATTTATACTTTTTAATCCTTTTATCTGATTTGAATTTGTAGCATTGCTTGTTTTAGTTTTCACATTAGGAGAGTTACTATTAAGTCGAGTAGGAATTTGTTGATAGTTTAATTGGTTATTATTGATAGATTGATTATATTGATTATATTGGTTACTTTGATTAGTACTTTGTATTTTCGCATTAGCTTCATCTAACTTTCTTAACGAACCCTCCATTGACTTAACTACTTTATTCAAATTACTAAAAAGCATTTTATAAGTTCTTACTCGACTTTCTGAATTATCTGAGATATAGTTATCGAGATTATTTTTATCTTTCATAGTTAATTTACTATTATCGGTTTTATTAGTTTTAGGTGATTGTTTACAAAGAGAACTTTCGGAACTTTCTATATGATTACTTTCATTATTTTTAATATCAGATAAAATATCATTTAGCGTATAGTCATCTTTATTCTTTAAATTTTCTTTTAATTTTACCATGTTTTGTATTATAGCATCGAAAGGTGAGAAAAATTGTTTGTATTCAGCTGTTTCTTCAATTGGTTGATATGATTGGGTGATAAATGAAGGTTGGGATAATAATTGTTGTTGTGTTTGAGTAATGTGTGTTTCTTGGTTGTCACGACTGTCTAAATTTTTCTCGTATGGATTGTAATTATCATTATACTTATTATATTTATCCCTATCATTTTTCTTTTCCTTATCCTTATCCTTATTTACAATCGTATTTACAGAGTATTTTTTAGTTGTTATTGTAGGAGTTGCTCCTTTAAAAGACATTTTCTTATCTATTGCTTTTTTATTAAAACTATAAATATTATTCATATTATTCATTTCTTTTATCTCTTTAGATTGTTTTAATAGATTTGTTGACTCATATTTAACATCTTTTATTGGTGAGGATATGTCAAAAATAGTTTTTCTTGAATTTCTACTTATATGATTATTTTCGTATTTTAAAACTGTAATTTGTTTTTTGAATTTTGTGTCTACTGACATAGGCTTTATTAATTAATTTTATAAAACTAATATTATAATCATATAACTGTTTATTATTTGATAATTATGTTTTCTTATATATTTTACTTACATTTTAATATTTAATTAAATATATTTATGAATATTCAACAAAATTCAAATAAATATAATATTCATTCATATAAGTTGTATAAATAAATTTATATAACTTTACTTAATATATCAAACTTATTATTAAGATTTATTTTATTTATTATAGTAGTTTCTCTACAAATTTTTTTTCATTTTCTATTACTTTTTAATATCTGCTATTTTTTTATCTTTGAAAAACTCATCGACAAGTTTAATTGAAACATCTTCAGGATATAAATCATCATAATAAAACTCACTAACTTTTATATTATATTTATCGTATATTTCCTTCTCAAGTTTATCAATAAGTTGACAAAAATCGTTAATTTCTTGTTTTGCTTGTTGTAATGATACTTTCTTTTGGCCTTGATTTGCTTGTTGTGGTATATGTGGGGGTAAAATTGGACTTTTCTCGATTTTCTCAGTTGGCATTTTTGGTACAGAGGCTGCAATAGTTTCGGTATTAAGAAAAGGGCTTGTAGAAGGTTTATCCTCCTGAATTTTAGTTGGAACTGGAACGAATGTTGGAATTGAAATTTGAGGTACTGATGTATTTTCAGTATTTTTAGTAGGCATAATCGTAGTAGGAATAGGAATTGTAGATTTATTTATATTAACATTAATATTTGTACTTTCTTTTGGTAATTCTTTAGGTAATTCCTTTTTTGGTACTTCTTTGGGTGTTTCTTTGGGTAATTCTTTAGGTAGTTCCTTCAATACTTCTTTTGGTAATTCCTTTGATAATACTTTAGGTACTTCTTTAGGCAATTCTTTTTTTGGTAATTCTTTAGGTAATTCTTTAGGTAATTCATTAGGTAATTCTTTTTTTGGTAATTCTTTAGGTATTTCCTTTGGTAATTCCTTTGGTAATTCCTTTGGTAATCCTAATCCTTTACTTTCAGCTTTACTTTCATGTTTTTCAGTCTTCTCAGGAATTTCACTTGTTTTTCTTTCTGTAAAAATGTTACTTTCACTTGCCTTACTTAAGCCTGACAATTGTTTTGAAGTATTTATTTCCTCACTTATATTACTTGTAGTTTTATTAAAAATATTAATTTGAGTCTCTTCACCCTTTGATGTAGGTAATGGGAATAATGGAGTTACTTTTATCTCATTTTGTTTTAAATTATCGGTAAATATATTTGTTACATTAGGTATGTCTGCTGTATTATTAACATTACTAATATTATTATCAGTTTTGTTATTCTTATCAAACTTCGTTATTATATTATTACTAAATATATTTGTATTTGTATTAGTATTAATCGGCAGAGTCGTTTGATTAAAAATACTTTTTTCTTCTATTTCATTAGTTTTATTAACAGGTTTATCATCCTTATTGATAATATGTTTAGGTGTATCTGTGAGAGTAGGATTTGTTTCGAGAACATGTTTATCAAGTGAAGTTAGTTCTGAAGTTTCTTTGTCTACTATCATATTAATATTATTAACTTCTTCTGTGTTATCTGCTAAAATATTTTCTTTATTGTCTATAACTTTACTAATATCTATATCCATATTATTGTCGATATTATTGGGAGTCTTTTCGGTTGTTAAATTATTTCCTGCAGTAATAACTTCTTCTTGATCTTCATTAACATTATTTGTAACATTTTCTTTATTTTCTACATCTTCGACATTATCACAAGTCTCTTCGGTTTCATTAATATCCTTTATAATGATAATATTATCATTGTCCGATTCTTTATTCTCAACATCCACATCTGCATCTACATCCATATTAGGATCATAATCAACAATTTTTTCAATATCCTCTATAATATGTTCTTGTAATTGAAATGGTGTCTCTTCAATTTGAACTCTTTTCTTAGTTAGGTGCTCATCTTGATTATCTTTATTTTCTATATTCAAATTAATATTAATATTAATATTAGTATAATTATTACTTGGTAATTTAATTTGTTCATCTGTTTGATTATTTACAACTTTAGGAATTTCTTCTATTTCTTCAGTGCAAGTGTTAATATTAACATTTACATTATTCTTTTCAGTTTTTTGGTCGTTAGTTGCTATTGATGATGTAATAATATTAAATAGATTGTTATCTTTATTTTCTTTAGTTTCTTTGTCATCGTTTTCGTTATTATCTGTATTAATGTTATTTATATTGATAATGTTATTTTCATGTTGTTGAATTGGGGTTAAGCTGCCAACTAGATTTTTATCATCTTCGAAGTCGAGCCTTATTTCTATTTGGTCATTTTCATTATTATCTCTTTCCTCTGTAGGTCCATAAATTAATCCACTTCTCGTCACATAGGCGGAATTAAAATACTCAGGATGATTTTGAAACTCTTCAATAGGATTATTTTTTAATATATTTCTTATTGTACCTGGAGAGATTAATTCAAAAGCTGATTTCTTCGCTGTGGTCATAAATTTTTCTGGCTTTCCTTCACTTCTACAATATTCCTCTTTTGTTTCAACAATAGTAGGTAATGGTGTATTTGGAACTGATCTAGTCTTTTCTGCTATTAAGTTAAGATTAATATCAGGTAATCTAGTTGGAGTTGTTATCATTTGTTCATTTTGGTCTTTAATTGGTGTAATTAAATTATTATTATTTGATAACTCACCAGCTTCTAGATCTTGTTCTTGTACTTTATTAGTCTTTTCATGTTTTTGTGATTCGTTATTAAAATTTGGTTTATCATCAATTAAAACTTTATCTTTTTCAATTTCCTTATTATTTGCTTTATTTGCCATATCTTTAATAAGTTTAATATTATTATCAAGTAACTCGTTACTTTTCTCATTATATCTTACACTAGTTTTCGCATTAGAAATTTCATTCAGCATTGGCTCTATAACATTGTTATACCTATTAATAACTTCAACACTAGCAGCAATTTCTTTTAGACTTACTGAACTATTTCCTTCTTCATTTTTAGACTTTTTAACATCTTTAGTAAGATCCTCAGTTGTAATTTTAGTATCTTCAGGTCTATCAGTTTTCTTTTTTAACAATTTCATCGACCCTAAAGCTTTTTTCTTTAAATCATCCAAAGACATTTATAATAAAATATAAACATTTAACAAATTTAAATTTATTAGAAATAAATTTATTAAGAAATAAATTTATTAAGAAAATTATTAATATGAACTTTATATTATTTCTTATTAACTATATATTATTGCTAAAATTGTTAATGTATCATATATTTTTATTTAAAATATATAACTATTATCTAAATAATCTAAACTTCATATAGACAAAATACATTTCTATATTTTACTATAACTATTAAGTAATAATTACTCAATATTATTATTCTCTTAATCCTCTTAAATTAAATGAATAAACGCTTTTCTAAACGCAAATATCTGCCATATTCCAATAATTAATAATATAACAATCTGTGCTATAGTATAAGTTACTATCTTTCTGGAATTATCAAATTGATTTTGAGAAAACTCATCTTCTTTGTTTAGTTGATAATCTTGCATTTGAGTTATGCTTTTAATCTAATATAATAATAAATTGATAAATTGTTTATAAAAATAAGATAATTTACTTTATTTCCAATCTTTTTAACTTTATCATTTACTAAAGCAAAGTCTTTATTCTTAACAGCACTGTCTAATTCTATTTATTTTATATGATGAGTTATATGTTTTTATTTTACCTTTTTGATCGTCCATATCTGTATCAATAATAAATGACATTCTAATATTATCTTTATTTGGGAACCAAGCAGCGTCGTTAGAATGTAGGCATATTTTATAATTGCCAGCTTTAAGTAAGTTAGTTAAATTTGTTAATCAATTGTGATGATGTTAATGATGATGTTAATAAATTGATTTATTTAGTTGTTTAGATAATTGTAATTAGTTTTAATTTATGTAAGATAGTAAATACCTTTTTCTACAGTGAATGAAAATTTGCCTGATGTTTTTTTAGAAGTAAACTTAAAATATTCAGTTTTTTCTTTGGTTATTCTAATGGTAAAGCTATTCTCTTGAGCGTCTTAAACTAGTTAGATAATTTATACTGTACTGTTTAATGAACTAAATTTATCAACTAATTCATATCTTAGCATAACAACTAAATTATCATAAAATTCGTCATAAAAGCATCTTTCCTCATTACGATTCATATAAAAATAAAGACTCTTAACTTGATTTATGATAATAAATATTATTGATAACAAATATTGAAATTTCATACTTGACTTATGAATATAAATAATATAATAATTAAATAATAAAATAATTAAATAATTATTTATAATTGTATTATTGTATTTAGTATATTAAGTTTAAGTTTAATGTTAAATTTATAATTTTTGGAGTTTAACTTTCCCTTCTGTTACTTTATCAACTAGCATCCAACTATATTTCATAAATTCGTTTCTAATACTTTCGTTACTTGCTGTTGCTGAGATAGGGCTTTTTTTACAATCTGCATAGTATGCTCCGTTTACAAGTTTTTCGAAGTCTTCATAGACACATGTCAATGTAGTTTGAGCACCTCCTAAAGGAGATTTACTAAAAAACCAATAGATTGGATTAAATAAGAAAATAATAATAGGTTTCGACCAAGCTGGCATATCCATATTTCTAAGAAAATCAGTATTTACTGCACCAGGATGAGCACTCATAATTTTAATATTTGGATAATCTCTTGATAGTTTTTCATCTAAATATTGAGTGAAGAAAATATTTCCTACTTTTGTATTTCCATATTGGATAAATGCTTTATACATAGAATATGGACCTTCTCCTTCAAAACTAAGATTATTTTCTAATCTTTTTAATTCTTCAACTGTATAGTTAGAAAAGTCATGCGCCATAGAGCTAAGATTAATTATTCTAGCTTCATTTCGGTTAAATTTATCCAATAACAACAACGTTAATATTTTATGACCAATATGATTAGCCATTAATGATGATTCAATTCCTTCATATAGTTTAAAACTATTTTCAGCATATCCAGCATTATTTATAAGCATATCTATATCTCTATTAACTTGCTTTCTGTACTCACTATTGAAATTTATAATTGAATTAACATCGGTTAAATCTATTCTAATAAAAGTTGCTCTAGCTCTACTATCTGGATTTTTAATTTCAGCTATAACATCTCTTGTTTTCTTTTCATCTCTACAAGCAAATATTACATAAGCTCCGTTTTCTAATAAATCAAAAGCTGTTTCTTTTCCTATTCCAGCAGAACTACCAGTTATTATTATTGTTTTTGAGGTTAAATCTTTTCTTTTAGAAAACCAAGGCCCATTACAGAATCTACGAATTAAATAAGCAACAACAATTAATCCAATAACCCAAAAATACCAAACCATTTTATAAGAATAATATGATTAATATATTTGAATAAATTATAAATGAAGAAACTAATTTATACTTAAATAATTAAATACTATTTTGATTTATTAATATTTATTTAAATTTAAAGTAAACTAAATTAAAATAAAATAAAAAAAGAATATAAATCTGAAATGATATATTAATATTTAATTTGTTAAATTATTTGTATTTTATTTACTAAGTTTCTGCTAATATTTATAATTTTTGTAGTTTAACTTTTCCTTCTGTTACTTTATCTACTAACATCCAACTATATTTAATAAATTCGTTTCTAATGCTTTCGTTACTTGCTGTTGCTGAGATAGGGCTTTTTTTACAATCTGAGTAGTATGCTCCATTTACAAGTTTTTCGAAGTCTTCATAGACACATGTTAAAGTTGTTTGAATACCAGCTAAAGGAGTTTTGCTAATAAACCAAAAGAATGGTTTAAATATCAAAGTTAGAAAAGGCTTTGACCATACTGGCAAATTATCTAAAGTTCTAAGAAACTCAGTGTTAACTGTTCCAGGATGAAGACATGTAATTTTAATACTTGGATAATCTCTCGATAGTTTTTCAGCCAAATATTGAGTGAAGAAAACATTTGCTAATTTTGTATTTCCATATTGGGTAAATGCTTTATACATAGAATAGGGACCTTCTCCTTCAAAACTAAGATTATTTTCTAATCTTTTTAATTCTTCAACTGTATAGTTAGAAAAATAGTGAGCGTATGAAGCAACATTTATTATCCTTGCTTCATTTCTATTAAATTTATCCAATAATAACATTGTTAAAATTTTATGACCAACGTGATTAGCCATCAATGATGATTCAACCCCTTCGAAAAGCCTAAATCTATCTTCAGTATAGCCAGCATTGTTTATAAGCATGTCTATATCTCTATTAACTTGCTTTCTGTACTCACTATTGAAGTTTATAATTGAATTAACATCTGTTAAATCTATTCTCATAAATGTTGCTCTAGCTCTACTATCTGGATTTTTAATTTCAGCTATAACATCTCTTGTTTTCTTTTCATCTCTACAAGCAAATATTACATAAGCTCCGTTTTCTAATAAATCAAATGCTGTTTCTTTTCCTATTCCAGCAGAACTACCAGTTATTATTATTGTTTTTGAAGTTAAATCTTTTCTTTTAGAATACCAAGGCCCATTGCAGAATCTACGAATAATATATGCAACAACAATTAATCCAATAACCCAAACATACCAAACCATTTTATATGAATTATTATAATAGCATAAAAATTTATTTGGAGAAATTAATTTATTACGTATTTAAGAATTATTACAATAATATATAATTTTCTATTTTAATTAAAATTATTAAGATAAAACTGAATGAAAATGTTAATAAGAGGAATATAATTACAAACATTATTTTAAAATTACATAAAACATTTAATAAACTTTCAATAATCCTTCAATAAACATTCTTTAAAGATTCTTTAAACAACACTTGTTTATCCAAAAAACACTTCTTTATCCATACAATTAACTATTAACACAATTAATTTAATTATAACCACATCAAAACATTAATTAAATATAAAATCATAATATACTATTACATTATTATTAACTATCATTATTAATTATATTACTACTACTAATTTCAATAATTTCAATAAAAAAATAAGTAAAATAAATGAACGTTTCAACATCCAACTACAAAAGCAAAAATATAAATAAATTCGGACTAAAACAAATAAAAAAACGAACTATTCTCGAAGAAACTAACACTAATTCAACAAATACCAACAATGCAAATGTCGGCTTATCAAATAAACTAAAATATAGTTCGGTCGCTATTACATCTGTTAATTCTGAGCTAACCCCTAAAAAAACATTAGTACCTTCGAATAAAAAATCTTCGCTTAAAACAAGCTCAGGCATGCCAGAAATTCAACATCCGAATAATGGCAATAGTAATTTTGCGAAGAAGACATTAATACATGGAGGAGGGGATGAAAATTTACCTTCTAGACAAGAGATGAAAATTCAAATTCTTAACTATCAAAATGAGATTAAAAAACTAAAAAAGGTATTTATCATATAAACAATATAAACTATATAAATAGTATAATATTCAATAAATAACCTAAGATTTAATATATAACTTATATATTAACATCTTCTTCAACATTAAAATTATTTATTTAAACTTAATTTCTCTAACTTTCTCAGGAAATATTTGATAAAGATAACATAATCAAAGACAAAGACATTAGAATTTTCAAACTTGAAATTGACCTAGCAAAATATAATAACTTTAACAATCCAAATATATTTCAAAATGAAAAATTCCAATTTGAAGAAAGTAAAGAACGAAATTCTTTTATAAGTAACCTAAAGGAAAACGAAATTTATATGGATAATCGCTTTGATGATAAAGTTAGCGAAAGTAATATATTTAATAAATATAGTTTGTAAATCAATATTTAATGGCTATTCAATGGATAATAAGAATGATAACTGTAAAAAGAGTGTTAAATATAATATGCCAGAAAATATAGAAACAGAAGAAGTAATAGACTATAGTGTTAATTGTTATTATATAAATAATGAAAAGCAACAGAATAATAATGATAGTATTATTAATTATCAAACGTATTGTGGGAATGTTTGTAATACAGAGAAGAATGCAGAAAATGATGATGAAATTATTGAATTTTCTAATTTTAATGATATTACACCGAATAAAGATTATAAAGATAACAATCAAAATAATAACAAGTATGACAAGAAGGATTTTGAACAAGATCCCGATTTTAAAAGTGAATTAAATGGAGATGACGATATCGTCGAGTATAACGCTCAAGACGACCCAGATCTAATGAACGACAATAACTACCTTAATAACAACATAAATAATAACAACAATATCAACTTAAATAACAATAATAACAATGAAAGTAGTGACGACTACTCAAGTTATGACGACGATGACGACAGCAGAAGCTTTGCCGAAAATGTTGGTTCCCAAATTTACGGCGGAGACGGCATCCTACTGGGATCATCCGACGGTGGGGAGTCTATTAACCCTGATGAAATGACATACGAACAACTATTAGAACTCCAAGAAAAAATAGGTTTTGTAAATAAAGGCTTCTCAGAATCAATGATAGGTGTAAGTTAAATTTTTTAATGTTTTATTTTAGAAAATACCCGATGAAACTTTTTGTTCTGGAGTATATGATAAATGTGTTATTTGTCAATATGAATTCGTAGAAAAGGATATGATTAAAAAGTTAAAGTGCAAACATATTTTTCATTCGAAATGTGCTACAATTTGGTTAGGAAAAGAAAAGAAATGTCCAATATGTAATGAAGAAGTTAATTTAAAAAAGTGAAATAGGATATAATGAATAAAATTAATAATGAATATAATGATGACGTTAATCATATTTTGAATTAATATGGTTAATGGTATTAATGATATAAAGGAAATAAATGAAATAAGTGATCTTAATATTATAAATAGAATTAGATATTATACTTTATTATTCGATTATAGAATTTAATTAACAAATGTATTTATTTAATTGTTTGTTTTATATTATTTATTGTTTTTTATTTATTTTATATGTTTTATATTTATTTTATGTATTATTATTCTTTTATTTATATATTTGTATATATTATGGGGATTGGGGATTGGGGATTGGGCCCAATCCCCAATCCCCAATCCCCAATCCCCATTATTGCTCAATACTCAAATTTATTGCTCAAACCCCAATTAAACATTAAAATTAATTATTTAAATTTTATTATTTACTATAATATTAAATATAATAACTTCTATATAATATTAAAATTAATGGCAGATGACGAGTATGATGATTACGAAAGCATGCATAAATTAGGTAAGAAAAATAACAAATAATAACAAATTTTATAAATAACAAACGAATAATATAACTAACTTAAATTAGGCCAAACAAACAACGAAATCAATGCAAATAAGAAAAACGTCCCAGTTAAGACACACATTAGAAAAATTGAAGTAAGAAAACAAAATTATTATACTAAACGCATTATAAACCATTTCCCATTACTTATAATATATTCTTATATTCTTAATAAACTCTATAGGAAAACTTAGCTGAATTAAAAAAAGACTTAAACGAAAATAGAAAAAACGCTCAAACATTAAGAACAGATATTAATTCATTAGAACATAGAACAAAAGAAAGACTTGACGATATTACTAAACTTATTACTGATGATTTAACCAATTTAGATAAGGATATGAGAAGAGTCCAACAAAGTGATAAAACAGAAACAGATTTCTTCAGACAACAAATTAATTCGTTAGTTACTGATAAAACTAAATTACAGCAAAATGTTATAAGTCTTTCTACAAGAATGGACCAGTGTGAAACTGATGTAGGAATAAGTTACAAATAGTTACAAATAGAAGAAGTGGAAGGATAATTATATGGATAAATATGAAAATATAAAATTTATTAATTTAATTGATTAAAATTGGTTTATTATTGGTTATTTATGAGTTTTATTATGAGTTTTATTATGTGTTTATTAAGTGTTTATTATGTGTTTATTATGTGTTTATTATGTGCTTATTATTTGATTATTATGAGTTTATAGTTGATTTTTTGTAGATATTGATACTAATTGTTAATTATTTTAACTATTATAATTTTTTTTATTAAAAATAATTATATTTATTTTATATATTTTAAGAAAGAAAATGTTTACACCATATATTAAAGATGAATGGAAAGAAAATATTAAAAACTATCAATACAAGGGAAGTGATATAAGTATTTGGTATACATATGTAAGCAATCCATTTTGTAATTGGGCTATTCAGTTTATTCCATCTTACGTAGCGTAATATAATAAAAATTAATTATTAATATATCTATTAATCTTTACCAAATCTAATTAATCTTTTAGTCCAAACGTGGTATTTAAATACTTTTAAAATCTTGTTAATTTAGATTACTTTAACTGGATTTGGTCTGATGTGCATCTTTTTCTCTCTTGTTAATTACTATGGAGGTTGGGACGGTATGGGAAATATCCCTCCTTGGGTTTGTTATTCTGGAGCAATTTTATATTATACCTATCATGTATTATTTTAAATTTATTAAAATAATAATATTAGCAATTAGATATATTAGATGGAAAACAGGCAAGAGATACTGGATCTTCATCTCCTTTAGGGTTATTAGGTATGTTACTTTTCTTTATTTTATTTACTTTTGTTTACTTAACTATATTTATCTTTGTTTATTATAGTTGATCATGGGTGCGATGCTCTAATTGCTACTATTGTTAGTACGTCTATGGCTTCTATACTTAAAGTTGGTATGATTGTTTATATTAATTTCCTTTATAGATGAAGGCTATTATTATGTGCTATTTTTCTTATTCATTTCAATAACATTTTTCTTTAATACTTGGGAAGAATATTATACTGGAAGTTTAGATTTACCAATTATTCACGGAGTTAGTGAAGGTTGTGTTTTATGTTGCGTCGTAATGTTTTGCACTGGATACTACGGACATGAAATATGGTTAATAAATTTCGAATTGTTTGGAAGAACATATAGAATTAATAATTTTGTTATTGAGGCTGTATTTTGGATCTCTCAACCTTTTAATCTAATGAGGTAATTATCTTAACAATAGCTCTTTTAATAGAATTCTTAATATAAATTTATTTAACTTACTAATCATATTTATCTTATTTAACCATTTTTTAGTATAAGAATAGTATACAATAAATGTAGTGCAATTAATAAAAAGTTTTCAGATGCTATTTACAATTTATTAGCAATGATCTTAATTGTAATTTCATTAATTGTTGTGATATTATACACTGATTGCACTATCGTAAAAAAGACACCAAAAATAGTTATATTTATCTACGGATTGTCATTTGCCAAATTATGTGTATGTAAATTAATTGAATAATATATGAATAATCCTTACTCAATTATTAAACAATATTTAAACATTAATTAATTTATTTGTATTAGGGTCATTTACAACTAGCTCATTTAGCCAATTCTTCATTCGAACAATTTAGAAGTAGTATTATATTTGCTGTTGTCGGGATAACATCATGTACTATTGCTCAAAAAGTATTTGGGGCCACTTTCGATTTTAATACTGTTATTTTAGTTTTACTTGCAATGATGATAATAGGTAAGAATTAGTTATTGGTTAATATAATCATTTTATTAATATATGTAGTGTATTTACACTTTTCTTGGTTTGTATCAGGAGAACTATGTGAATTATTGAAAATTAATAGATTCACAATAAAATATCCAAACAAGAAGACAGCAATCGAAAAAGGTGAAAAGAAATAAAGAAATAAAGAAACAAGTATAGATATATTTATAATTTCTATAAAGACGGAAGGTTATATAATAAATTCAATTAATATGATAATATTATATTATGACTATAAATTTTATACAACTATTATATTTTTCTAATTTAATAATTTTTCTATATAATTACTCTTATTAAAATATACAACTTATACAAAATTTTAAATTTGAATAATTACTTTGAAGACTCATATACTTATATATTAATTATTAAAATTATACGCCTTCTCACAGCATATCATCTATTTTATGTCATCAAAATCAACATTTCCTTCGATAATACTTTTATTAATATAAATTTCCTCATCGTCAATATGCTTTTTCTTGATTTTTACAATTTTATTATTATCTATAAAATTAATTAATAATTAGTAAATAATAAAATTTACTTTGATATCTAAAATTCGACATCCATGTAGAATAACGTTTTTCTCTTTCCTTCTCTAAAAACTCTTCTTCTTCCTCTTCCCCGTCATTAAATCCAATATTAATATCACTCTTTTCAACAAAAAGACTATTATCTGAAAAATTATTATAAATGTGATAATGATTTAAATTACTTTTGTTTTCAATATTATCAATAATATCTTCTATCTCCTCATGTGTACTATTTAATTTATTCACATCTCTTTCTAATTTCTCAAACATTGAACTTTTCAAATGCTTTTTGTTATCTTTGCAATCATCCTTTTCTGTATGCTCTAGTTCATTCTTTTCTTCTTGGCATTTATGGACTCTTCTTTCTATTATTAATTTCTTAAACGGTATATATTTATGTTCATCTTTATTTTCTGTTTCTTCTTCTTTTGTGAGAAAATTATAATGAGAGAGCTCAACCATTCCTCGATTATGATGAGTCTTCTTAAAGAAGTAGTCTTCAATAAAATTAGGTGCTTCCCCGATACTAATTATAAAAAACAGTACGATTTTATTTTTGTAAGTAATGTCGTAAATACATAAAGGCCAATCTTTATTACAATGTAGAGTATTGGGCAATACGTAACTTCCTTTTCTTAACATACTATTATCTTCTGATTGACTTTTAAGTAATCTATTTCTTGATTCTAAATTATTCTTATTAATGTTTTCAAAGACTGATGGTTCTAGTACTAACCTTCCTTTATTTATGAAATCGTAATCAAATTCAAATCGTCTAAGCATTAGGTAGTAAATAAGCATTGTAGGATCTTTTAGAGATTTAAGCTGGTCGTCAAAAAATAAGTGAATGTCCTCTAAATGAATAAGATAATAATATAATATTAGTATTATAAAATATATAATATATAATTTATATGAATATTATTATAATTACCCATAGAAGTTTTAGTCATCAAATCCTTCTTCAATATTTTAAAAAGTCCTAATGCTGCTTTGAAAAGTACTATATTTCCTTCTAAGAATAGCATATCCCATATTATTAAATTAAAATCAATAGGCAAAGTTTGAACAAACAGGCTTACAAACCATTTAAAAATGATAGTGTCTAAATTAAGTTCACATCCAATTTCTGTTAAATAAGCAACTAAGTCAGGAAGATAAACTTCAATAAACTTATGGAGAATAGTGCTATCAACTATTACACCTGCCATTTCAGAATAGTATGACAGAGGTAATATATTCTCTATTAATTGTGCAAAAACCCAAAATGCTTCATCCTATTTATGAGATTTATTTACTTCGTTAGTGTATATTTTCAGTAGTCTTCCAACGATAAAATTGAATCCTTGACAGTAGCCTATCGAAATGTTTCTTCGAGAATAGGCTAGTAGAATGTTTTTAAGTTTTCGTATTGTTTCTGGTAGTTTAAACATAGGATCTCCTGGAAAAGTCCTTTTTAAATCCTAAATTTAAATTTAATTGAGTTATATTGAGTTATTTTGATTTATTAGTTATATTGGTTTATATTGATTATATTGATTTATTAAGTAAGAGTTAGAGTATTTAATATTATCTTTACCATATCAATTTGATTTTCATAGGGAGAACTTATATTCGTCGGGAAGTTATGAACTAGGCTGTTGTAGTAATCTGGATTGTTTATTAGTTCTCTTTTGGCACCGCTAGTTATTAGCCATAACTACATGATAATTAATTATAATATATAAGGTTATAAGATTATAAGATTAATGATAACAATTGTAATTTACGTACCTTTCCTCTTAAATTACTAGGGATTTTCTTTAACAACAGATATTTGAGTATTCTTTTCTCTTCTCTATTAATTGTAATCTTATCATCACGTAAAATCTATAATATGACATTTATAAGTTGTTATTGCATATTGTAAATTAAGTTAATATTACCCTTTCTCCTTCCTTCTCCCATGTAAATTTCTTTGAATTATACTGACTTTTCAAGAGAGAATTTATATTTTGAACGTCTTTTATATTACTATGTTGTTGTGAAGGTTGGGAGAATGAGCTACTTCTCAAATCTACTTTGTTTTGCTTTTTCTCCTCCATTAATTAATAATATAAATAAATAATTTTAATTCTCCACATAGAAACATATAACATACATCATATAATATATAATATAGAAAAAATAATATACAATTTACATATAATAATTTTAAATTTACAATAAAAATATAAACACAGTAATAACTAAATAACTATTTTATAACTAAATAATAAATGTCAGAAGTAAAGGACAATAAAGAAAATTTAACTGAAACTCAACATAATATGAGTAACTTAAATGAAGTTAGTGATTTTTCCAACAATGAAGTTGACAATATTGAAATTTTAGAAAAACTATATGAAAACCCAGAGACAAAATATAATGTCAACTTATCTCATAATTTAATTATGATTATTCCAGAAAGCTTTTATACTTTTAGTAATCTTAAGTATCTTGATTTATCATATAATAAGCTAGTGAACATAGATAACTTAAGATTTTGTACAAAAATAGAAACTTTAAAGCTTGCACATAATGATTTAAAGTTTACAAGAGCTGTAGTCTACCTGAAAGTCTTACAAAGCTTAGACCTCTCATATAATAAACTAATTATAGATCAGGTATTAATTAAAAATCTTCGCGGTAACTCTGAGCTTCTATCGTTAAAGCTTGAAGGAAATGCTAAATACAATTTTGAAAATCTAAAAAACTACTGCTTAGAAAGTTTAACAAAACTACTATACTTAGATAGTCATAAAATAAGTAATTCCTCTCCTAAGAAATATCAACCAGTATTCGTTAACGTACACTCAAATGATGGCCAAGTTAAAAAGTTTAAAAAACTAAGTGAATATATAAAACTAATGAAGCCAGAAGCAATTAACCGTGAATCACGACTTGAAACCCAAATCGAGACTAAACCAATTGAAAAAAGGTATATCGACACAAGGGCAGATACAAAAGAAACAATTAAAGATAAAGCTGATTTAAGCAATAAAAAATCTTATAAAAATAGTACATTAGAAAAACTTCGAAAAGAGAACGAATCCCTAATGCGTAAACTAAAACCAAGTTTATATCCGATAAATAAAAGTAAATACAAACAGATCGAAAGACCAAAATCACAATTTAAAGGAAAAGCAGCTATATATAATATGATTTATCTTGATCCTACTAGTAGTCAAAAAATTGTTGATAATTATAATAAAAGAGGTAAGAGTAATAATCAAAAAACAAGAAATGAATTAGGTGTAGGTATTAATAAAACTGGTAATAACAAAATGGAGAAGGAGACTGTTTCAAGTCATCATGACGCTGAGTTTGACTTTGATGAGATTAATAAAATGATTAATAAATAGATAGTAAATAGTATTAATTTTTTGACTGTTATTAAGTTTTAAAGACGTTATTAATATAATTTATGTTTATTTAAAATTTAATTATTTAGTTTAATTTACAATTATTTGTAACCATTAGTAATTAATAATGATTAATTTTAAATTAGCAATTAATTTAAATTCCTATGGAAGTAGAACAAAAAAATATTGACATTCTAGTACTAAATAAACTTGAAATTGATAAAGAAGAAGAAATAAATCAATTATACAGAATAAAAATTAAACAACTAGAAAAAAGCCTTGAAGATAAAAATAAAAAGCTTGAAACAATAAATCAAAAATATACCAAGTAAATACATAAATTAATTCAAACATATTAAATACATTAAAACATATATAAATAACGAACAGACTTAAATCCGATTTTGAATATAATGAAAAATTACTAATTGAAAGAGACAACGATTTAAAAATTTTCGAAACAAAAATTGAAAGCTTTGTAGAAGTTATAAAAGAAAAAAATAATAAAATTGACAATAATGAAGAAATTATAAATAATCTTAGCAACAAACTATCAATTTTAAAAACTAAACTAGAACAAATAGAAGAATCTTATAAATTTAAAATTAATCAGATAAATTTGAATCATAAGGAAGATATAAAGTAAGATTTATTAATATATTAGAAAGCTCAAATATGAAATAACAAACCAAAAAGAGATTGAAATTGACAGTAGAGATTACGTTATTAATAAAACTAAGGAGGAATTAGATAAAATTAATAATAAGAATGTAGAAGTAATAAAAGAAAAAAATAATAAAATTAACAATAATGAAGAAATTATAAATAATCTTAGCAACAAACTATCAATTTTAAAAACTAAACTATAACAAATAGAATAATCTTATAAATTTAAAATTAATCAGATAAATTTGAATCA
>Ga0100379_10001630_pt1 | contig 22369 bp, 22 predicted proteins | sample CryGeymeta201503_FD_80418 | JGI IMG/M metagenome (GOLD analysis project Ga0100379, IMG submission 80418) | Groundwater microbial communities from Crystal Geyser aquifers in Utah, USA - Crystal Geyser metaG 2015-03 | ecosystem: Environmental > Aquatic > Deep subsurface > Groundwater | place...
GCAGAAGTAATTGTGATTCCTCTTTCTTGTTCTTGTTCCATCCAGTCCATAACAGCAGCACCGTCGTGAACCTCACCAATCTTGTGAGAAACACCAGTGTAAAACAATACACGCTCTGTTGTTGTAGTTTTCCCAGCATCAATGTGGGCGATAATTCCGATATTTCGGACTTTTTGTAGGGGGTAGTCTCGTGACATAAATATATTTTAATTATTAGTAAATAGTTAGTAAATAGTCATAATAGTATGACTATAATTAAAAAGACCGACCAAAAAGGTCTCCCGTACTATAGTATATAAGGCTGATTTTCGCAACCACTACAGCTAAATATTTAGTAAGTAAGCAAAATAAAAAAACACCTTTTGGTGTTGTTTTTATTTTTGTTTTATTACCAAGCGAAGTGAGCAAATGCTTTGTTTGACTCTGCCATTTTGTGGGTGTTTTCTTTCTTAGTTACAGCTGTTCCTTCGTTGTTGAAAGCTGCTAATAGTTCCTCAGCGATAGCTTTGCTAACAGTTGTTCCCTTTCGAGATCTTGCTGCAGTAAGTATCCATCGCATAGCTAGAGAAATCCTTCTCTCAGCTCTAACTTCTCGTGGAACCTGGTAGTTCGCACCTCCGATTCGTCGTGATCGCACCTCCATAAGTGGACTAGCGTTCTTTATAGCGATATCAAATACTTCTAGTGGGTTTGGGTTTCCTGTTTTTTCTTTAAGAATTTCAAAAGCACCATAAACAACATCTTGTGCCACCGACTTTTTACCGTCTAGCATTACGTAGTTTATAAATCGTGACAACTTAACAGAGTTGTATTGATTGTCAGGATTTGGGATATTTCGATTTTTTACTGGGTGTCGCATAATTATTTATTATTTTGGTCGCTTTGTACCATACTTAGATCGTGAAACTGTTCGTCCGTCCACTCCTTGTGAATCAAGTACTCCTCGCACAATTGTATATCGTACTCCAATAAGGTCCTTCACACGCCCTCCTCGAATCATAACAACTGAGTGCTCTTGTAGATTGTGCCCCATACCCGGAATATATGCTGTAACCTCCATACCGTTTGTAAGTCGAACACGAGCGATTTTTCGGATAGCAGAGTTGGGTTTCTTTGGGGTTGTAGTACTTACCTTTGTACAAACACCTCTTTTAAATGGAGACGCATAGTATGTTGGTCGGTTTTTAATACTATTAAAACCACGAGCCAGAGCGACCGCTTTAGATTTCTTTACAACCTTCTTTCGAGGGTTTTTAATTAATTGATTGATTGTTGGCATATCTTTGTTAAAAAGAAATAGTCCTGCATGAAGACTAACGGGGATACTCTACCAAAGCCTGAGAAAAAAGGCAAGTCTTTTTTGACTATATTAAAGGTAGTCCAGTCATTATAGAAAATAATGTTAAAACTACAGGGGCTACGAACTTCCATCCCAAGAAAATAAATGCTAAAAATATAGCCAATGAGTATTTTTCTAGGAAAATTCTTACATGAAAATATTTATAAGGTAGAAGTTCAAATAACACCTTTGAGCCATCTAGTGGTGGAATAGGAACTAGGTTAAATATAGCCAGAACAATGTTTATAAGGACAATCCCCTGTAATATAAAATATACAGGTACAGATGAATACCCAACCATCACCAAGACTCTAAGAATTATTGCAAATAAAATAGCTGTTACAATATTTGCAAATATTCCAGCCATTGCCACCCAAAGGGTCCCAGCTCTTCGTGGGGTCAAATTGCTTGGATTGTAAGGAACCGGCTTAGCCCACCCTAAAACAAGACCTGTCCCAGAAAGAACAAGTAGGGCTGGGACTATAATAGAACCAAAAATATCTAGGTGCTTTATTGGGTTTAGTGTTAACCTACCAGCATAGAGAGCTGTCTTATCTCCAAAACGAAGAGCCGCATACCCATGAGCCACCTCATGTATCACAACAGACATTATAAGGATTATTATGTAGAATAGTGATTCAATACCTTGCATAAAATATATTCACATGTTAGCATGGCTTGGTAATTATGACTACGGGTTAACTGTTGGTCTACACAATATATATGTCAAAAAAATGCGAAATTACAGGTAAGACTTCTCAAGTTGCTGGTGGATACAGTAACCGTGTTCGAGCTACCCAGTTTAACCCTACAGGGAAAAGACGACAATATCCAAATCTTCAAAAGAAACGAGTTTATGTTCCAGAGATGGATAGATCATTCTCTCTAACAATTTCAGCTAAAGCAATCAAGACCATAGCAAAGAACGGAGCTTACGCTACACTCAAAAAAGCTGGAATCATTAAATAATATTATAATAAAAACCTCACTTAAGTGGGGTTTTTATTATAATAAGCGAGAAGCTCATGGAAGCCAGTTTTCATGATATTCGAGTGAAGTTGTAATATAAGGCTTAATACCTTCTATTATATCTGGATAAAGATAGAAGCTTACAATCCCAGAGTCTATAGTCGAATATATTTTTGATCCAAAGTTATTTACTATATATAAAGTCTCTTTACTAGGGTGTCCGTAACTATTATCCACTCCAGCAGATATTACAACCGATTCTGGATTTACCTTCTCTAAAAATTCTTTACTTGTGGAGGTCTTAGAACCATGATGCCCTAGTTTTAAAATATCTGATTCTAGATTTTTTCCGTATTTACTCAAAAGAAATCTCTCAATTTTTACAGAGGCATCCCCTGTTAGCAAAACCTCGCTTTCACCATAAACAACCCTTAATATGATTGATGTATCATTCTTATCTTTTATCTCGTTTAAACTTTCTCCAGGAAAAAGAACTTCAACATACACTCCAGATTTTTCATCTAGAGATATCACTTGTCCGGAATGAGCCTGTACAAGATTGGCACTGCTAGATGCTCTTCTTTTTTTATACTCATTATATATACCAGTATCAGAGGTAACACCTGTATCAAGAGAGGTTCCAACCTTAAACCTCTGAAATATTTCAGGTAGACCTCCAATATGATCCTTGTCTGGATGAGTGGCAACAACAATATCTATAGATCTATCCCAAAATGGCATCACCTTTGAGAGCTCTCGTAAAACAGAATCATCTGGGCCACCATCAACAATCATTTGTACACCATTTGGAGCTTCAATAAATACTGAATCCCCTTGCCCAACGTCCAAAAAAGAAACCTGTAAGTACTCCACCTTATTCAATAAACCTTTTTCAAAAGAAATAATAAAAATAGCGACAAATATCAAGGTCGCTATTGATAATATTTTTTTATAACCTATTTTCATAAAATGAGAATACTACAGAAGAAAAGTTAATCTGTGATTAATTAGTTACAAGATTTGTTAGATCAATTGCATGCCAACCTTCACCTACACAATAGTCACCTTGAATTCTTCCATTACCACTACTGGTACTACAATTCCCAGCACCTTCATCATCCCAAGGACCATCTAATAATTCAGAGGGCTGAGACAGACTGGCTTGAGCATCACTCAGTCCAAGTGCATACCAATCATCATTGTCACCCATGCAGTATTGACCCTCAATAGTTCCATTTCCATAGCTTGTGCTACAAGTTCCAGCTCCATCATCTGACCATGATTCATCCACAAACTCAAGCTCTATTTCCAGAGACTCCTGAGCATCTGTAGTTCCAATTGCGTACCATGTGTCACTATTACCCATACAATAATCACCTTTTATTTTACCGTTTCCATAGCTTGTGCTACAAGTTCCAGCTCCATCATCTGACCATGATTCGTCTATGAGTTCAAGTTCTAGATTTAATGCTTCTTGAGCATCTGTAGTTCCAATTGCATACCAGTCATCATTATTACTTATACAGTAATTACCTTTAATTTTCCCATTACCAGAATTTATACTACAGTTTCCAGCTCCATCATCTGACCATGATTCGTCTAAAGGTTGAGCGTTAGCTTCCAAAGCTTCTACATATTCTGATCTCCCAGTAGAATCCACGGCGTGCCACTCTTCACTAACACAATAATCACCTTCAATAGAACCTGATCCAAGATCAGTACTACAGTTCCCAGCACCTTCATCATCCCAAGGCAAATCCACAAGCTCTGTAGCTGGGGCTAGATCCTCCAAAGAAATAGCTGCATCAATTTCAACAGGTCTATTTGTAACAAAAAACACACCAGAAGCAACAAAGAGTGCGGCATTTAGAATAACTAATTTTTTTACAGCTATCATGGCTTTTATTATAACCCCTTTTTATCTTTTTCAAACCAGATATATAAACCGATCAAGAGATAAGCAAGAACAACCCAAAATAATGGAATCTCGGGGATAGAAACAAGAGAGAAAGACAGACTAGCAAACCAGGTAACTATTTCAATTACTATTTTCAAAAAAATATATGAAAAATACGAAAACAATGAAGCAATTGGAGAAAAAATATATCCAAACACCCCTGTAAAGAACCCAAGGATCATAGATACAGGAATAAAAGGCAAAACAATAATATTTGTAATCGGTGAAATAATTGAAAATGACCCTATCTTCCAGAGTAAATATGGAAGAACCACAATCTGAGTAGAAATTGTTGCAGAAGCTATCTCTCTAAGACCCCAAAGGCTTGGGATTTTCTTAGAAAACAAATCGTCTACTATAGGGAAAAAATAGAGCAACCCAAAAGTAGCAAGGAATGAAAGATGAAAGGAAACATCATAAAGCAAAATACTGGGATTAATTAACACCATGACCGTGGCCACTAATAACAGCAGCCTTCCAGCTTCAGTGGGCCGGCCAAAGAACTTTGCAACCAAGAGAAGTATTGCCATGATACTAGCTCGCACGATCGGAGCGTTGGCGCCCGTCAGAATCATAAACAAAATTATTCCAAATGAGCTGGTACCATAAGCCAAAGCGCGAGGTAAAAAAGCCAGAACATAGGTTATCGCCTCAGCAACAATACTGACATTATATCCAGATAGGACGACGATGTGGATCAAGCCGGTTGCAACGAATGCGTCTTCCAAATCATCACCCAGAGATTGCTTCTCACCGAGCAATACTCCACCAAGAAGCGCTGACTCAGGTTCAGGTACAAAAGTCTCTATTTTCTGGAGGAATAATTTTTTGACTTTAAACAGAAATCTTCTAAATCCACCTGAGTACCCCTCTTCAAGAATTTCTATTTTTGAAAATGGAAGTGTGTAATATATGTCATCCTTGCCAAGATATGAAACATAGTCAAACTCTCTACCAAAATCAGTCTCAAAATTTTTTGGTTTTGAAAGTTTGGCTGAAACTTCTACTAAATCTCCAAAAAATATCTCTGGATACAAATCCGCAGATACCGAAAATTCCTGACGATAGAAACATCTCTTCTGTGTTTTATTCTCTAAAAAGTTAGATAGCTGAAAGGTTTCACCTCTAAAAGCAATTCTTATGTCTTGTGGTTTAACATGAAACGAACTTCTAACACCAGATCTTGTCGGTTCGCTGGACACTATACCGCTAACCTCCAACTCCTTGCCGACAAAATAATCGAGCATTTCTGCGCACATATCTGTAGACATATAGGAGTGCCAACCAAACCCTGACACAACTCCAATAAAACCAAAGGCAATAGTGAAACTCCTCCTTGCCTTTAAGGAAAGGATTAGAAGTAAACATCCAATTAATAAAAGTATTAGAATTAAATCTGCAGATAAGGAGAAAAAACTACGAAAAAGCACCCCAAACAAAAGAGTGCTACATACAACTATTAAAACATTTTTACTTTGATGACCATTCATTAATCAGCTCTTTTTCTTCTTCCTCTGAAAAAACTTTTTTGAATTTTGATTTTTTACCACCCACTCTTATCTTGCAAGAATTCCAATCTGAATGAGTCTTCACCTCTCCACCAACCACGCTTACATATGAGTATGCTTTTCCTGTTTTTTTCTTCTTTACAGAAGACTTATCATACTCTGTATTTAAGATGTCTCGAACTGAGTAATCTTCAAAAGATCCAATGAATAGATCCACAGGCTCATGATCAGCAAGCTTTGTTCCTATTTCGTCCACTCTTTCATTACCAGGTATTCCAGAGTGACCAGGTACATGTCTCCAGTCTATCTTCTTATTTGAAATTAGAGTAGCTAATCTCTCCCATAAATCTCTATTTAGAACATCTGTCTTATTTTTTGTTTGCCAGTTATTTTTCTGCCAACCAAAAATCCAAGCCGTAGCTCCTTGAATCACATACTTTGAATCTGTATAAATAGTTATTTCATAGTCACCTTTTGAAGGGATTCTATCAATCTCCTCTAGAGCTCTTACAATAGCTGACATCTCCATTCTATTATTTGTAGTATTATCCTCTCTGTCTCCAAACTCCCAAACCTTTTTTGACACCAAAGAAACTACAATAGCTCCGTAGCCACCAGCTCCAGGATTTCCTCTTGATGCTCCATCTGTAAATACTATAAAGTGTTCCATAAAAAATATTGTACCAGAATTAAATAATATCTATCACCTTTAATCTTATTTCATACCTACCAGCGAAAAATGACTCTTCTACAGCCCCGATAAAGCTTCTTTTCTGTCCAGGTTCTAATTTGTAGTCATCAACAGTCTTAAAGAAGGCTACGGCTTTCTTATTTACCTCATCTTGAGTGAATATTATCTCTAGGTGGTTCTTTTGTTTGCCGAAATCTTTTGCAGACAAAATCTCAACATCATCAAACATGAAAATTGGTTTAGGGTTTCCTACCCCATATGGAGCCAACATGTTTAAACTTTTTACAGTCTCTCTGTTTATCTCACGAAGGGTTAGATGTGCGTCTACGTCTGTAACAGAAACTTCTGAAACTTCTTTCTTAATTTTTTCGTAAACAGATACAATTTTATCCTCAAAAAGATGTACTTGTTTTTTTGATATTGAAAATCCCCCAGCCATTTCGTGCCCTCCATATCCAATTAAACTATCTTCTGGAAGACCATTCATTAGCTCTACCAGGTTGGCTGACCCATCTGATCTACATGAACCCTTCAGATCTCCATCCCCACCACCCCAAACAAACACTGGACATTTATGTTCATCAGAAAGCTTGCCAGCGATAAGACCAAGTACTCCAGCCTGCCATGTAGTATCTCCAATCACGATCACATCTCTTTTTTGGCGCTCCTTTAAAACAGATTTTGCTTTCTTCATATATTGAGCTACCAACTTCTTTCTCTCATCATTCAGGTTAGTTAGAAATTTGGCTTTTTCACTTGCGATTACTTCATCTGTAGCAGACAGTAGCTCAAAAGCATTTATGGGCTCAGCCATACGACTAGCAGCATTTATCCTTGGGGCAACAGAAAAGGTGAGATCCTCTTCAACTAAGTTTCGTGGATTCATCCGAAGGTTAGAAAATAGTTTCTGCATTCCAAGCCTCTTATTCTTCTTCATAACCATTAGACCAAAGTGAGCGAAAATTCTGTTCTCATCTATTAGAGGCACCATGTCAGAAAGCGTGGCTAGCCCAACCATATCGAGTAGCCACTTCTCCCATCCAGTAGGCACATCATAGTATTCTCTATATTTTTGTAGGAAAGCTTCTACCAATTTAAATGCTACCCCAGATCCACAAAGCATTTGGTCTGGGTATTCTCCAATTTTTGGGTTTACAATAGCGTATGCCTTTGGAAGATCTTCTGGTGGCTCATGATGATCAGTCACTATTACATCTATCCCATAGACTTCTGCTTGGGCAACCTCACTCACCGCTGTAATCCCTAGGTCTACTGTTATAAGTAGGCCTACATCTTCTTTAGAAAACTTCTCCACCGCCTCCATATTCAATCCATAGCCCTCATTGTGTCTGTGTGGAATATATATTTCAAATGTCTCACACCCGACCTTCTTTAAAAAGTCATTCATGATAACTGCACCAGGGATTCCATCACAATCATAATCAGTATAGACAACTATTTTTTCTTTAGATTCAACTGCTTCAAATATTCTTACCACAGCTTTTTCCATATCAGGCATTAAGTATGGATCATACCTTTTTTCAAAATCAGGATTCAAAAAAACCTCAGCTTCAACGCTTGTTTGTATGTTTCTATTGAAAAGTAGTCTCTGCACGAGAGGGTCATAAGCCTGTAATTCCTTTTGCACTTTATCTGGAATTTCTTTTGATTTCGCCATTGTAGATGAAATTGTATCACAATAGGTGTTTGACAATATTCAAGATCAGCACTAGAATATAATTTCAGCTCTTTTTGAAAATAAAATAATAACCAAATCAAATACTTACCAAATGACTGACACAACTAGGCAAGCAGTTCCAGACTCGGGGGATATTCCTATTTTCCAATCAGATTTTCTAACCTCAAGGCAAAAGTTTCCAAAAAGAAAGCATGAAAAAAGCCTAAGGTATATCAATGTTGCAGAAATGGCTAACAAGGAAAACCTTCAGGTTACAAGAATTACTGATTCTTTTCTTAAGTATCATGAGGCCAGATCAAGGGTTAATAAAAAATCAATCCAAACTTTCCGTGGATCGAAAAAACTAACTCCAATAGGAAAAATTGAGTGCTACAGAGCACAGATAAAAAAACATACCGAATCTGGAGATGAGAGATGTGCTATGTTTTTTATTAGACTTCTTGCAATGCTGCTTTATTCAAGTAGAGATTATCTCGAAAAAGTGGCAACAACTGGCAAGTTGTGTGAAATGGCATCCATTCCTTACGGGGTAAACTGTGACAAAGAACGATCTAAAGCAGATCTTACCTACCGAAGTGAGTCTTTGGAAAAAATTGAATCCGCAAGAATAAAAATCTTTGCGAATTAAGTAAAAGAGCGACCATTTTGGTCGCCTTTTTTAATGGTGAACCGCCATCAGGCGATATAAATGAAGAAAGGAGTCTGACGACTATTCTGAATTTAAAGCGGAGCAGAGGATACCCTGAGATAAAATTCCTGCTACAATGTGTTTATGGAACAAGAAAAAACAATTTTTGAAAAAATAATAGATGGAGAGATTCCTTGTACAAAAGTTTATGAGGACGAAAAATTATTAGCATTTCTAGATATTAATCCAGTTTACTACGGACATACACTTATTATCCCAAAAGAGAAATATGTTTGGATGCAAGATGCACCAGATAATCTTATTTCAGATATTTTTATCAAAACAAAAGAGTTAATGAAATCAATAAAAAAAGGACTTTCATGTGACTACGTTCAAGTAAGTGTTGTTGGTGACGAAGTTCCTCATTTTCATATTCATTTAATTCCAAGATATCATGGGAGAAAAAATACAGGGAGAATAAATTATAAATCATCCGAACAGATGAATGAATACGCAGAAAAAATAAAGTCATTCTTGTAAGTATCCAGCAAAAAGGGCGATCAAATATGATCGCCCTTCGTTTATCTATTCATTCCAAAAATCTTAGTTTGCTCTCTTATAGGAGTCATTCCCGAAGTTTTAAAAGGTTAGTGTAGCTAGATATTTTTTACCAATCTGGCCACCGCGACAGCTTTTCAATATGTACCCCTTGGGCGTGGTCTTTGAGACAAATGCCTGGTCCTACTCTTTTTCGCACGGCTTTAACTTTTAGTTTTTTATAATTGGGTCGCGCCTGGATTTTCCAGACTGGTTACGACCCGGGAACTCAACTTTCTAAATAAGGCTATATCAAATTTAAAATATATGTCAAGCCCTTTATTTATCCTTTAAATACTCAAGAGCTACAAGACTACCCTTCTCCAGAAACTCAAGCATGGCCCCGCCTCCAGTAGATACAAATGAGAATCTATTTATAAGACTCATTTTCTCTATCAACCCAACAGTATCACCTCCTCCAATAATTATATTTGAGTCTAAATCTGCCAGAAATTCTAGATACTCAATAGTCCCCTTGTCATACCCACCCTCGTACCATCCAAAAGGCCCATTCCAGATAATTGTTTTGGCAGTTCGAGAAAGTTCCTTTAACTCTTCTAAAGACTCAGTACCAATATCTACAATTTTTTCGTTATGTAGAACTTGATCTGATTTTTTATATTCTTTTCTAGCTCCATTTTCTACTAATACATCGGAGGGTATTGTAATTTTTTTATTCTCTATCAAATCATCTTTTGGAATAGAGTCTCCATGAACAGAAGTTCCTATTTCAAATCCCTCAGCACGATAGAAATCATGAGCTAGCGCTCCACACAAGTATAGACTTTCAACATCATCCAAGAGTCTCTCCACAAGAGGTTCCTTTGTTTCAAATTTTAGACCACCGATCACAGCTAGGACTGGATGGTTCATATTTTTCAGTAGCAAATGATTAATCTCTTCTTGCATTCTAAGCCCAGCAAAAGCCGGAATCTCTTTTGGTAAACCAACAATAGATGCATGCTCTCTATGTGACACAGCAAATGCGTCATTTACATAAATGTCAGCATATTCTGCGAGCTGTTTTGAAAAAAAACTATCATTGCTAGTTTCACCTGGGTCACTGCGCAAATTCTCCAGCATAACGATTCCCCCATCCTCAAGTGAGTCTATTTTATCTTCAATCTCAGAGCCAAATATAGATGAAACAAAGTCCACATTCATACCTAGGTTTTGTTTTAAGTAATTAGCAACAGGGGCCAAGGATTCATTGGGTGCTCTACCGATATGCGAAATAAGAATAATTTTTGCCCCAGCTTCTTTTAGAAAATTTATTGTAGGAAGTGTGGCCTTTATACGAAAATCACTCATCACAATTCCACTCTCTTTAATTGGTACATTGAAATCCACCCGACAAATTACTCGAGCTCCTTTTAGTTCTTTTTTTACATCTTGAATCTTTCGTAAATTCATACTTACTTTATTATACTTTATAAAGAATCTTTTAGGCTAACTTTCGACACTTGAATCTTGGAGAAATAAAAACACCACAAATCTTTCACGGTCTGCGAGCGCTTGTAGGCAATAGCCGGCTAGCGAGCAAGTGAAAGATTTGGGGTTTGTTTTTATATTAGAAGATGAAGTGTTTTGGTTTTTTGTTACTTTTTTACCAACAAAAAAGTAAGGAGTATCCTTTTTAGTTGTAAAAAAATTAAATCTTATTTGCTATTTTAATCATCTTTATAAACTCCCCTGGATCTAAGCTGGCTCTTCCTGGAAGCAGTCCATCTATCACATCTTTTTTAAGAAGCTCTTCTGCATTCTCACTGTTGGATGATCCACCATAAATAAATGTCATCTTTGGAGATTTCTTCAGCTTGTAGTGTTCAGCTAATACTTTATGTACAAAGATAATCATCTCCTCTGCATCATCTGGTGTTGCTACCTCAGCATTCTTATGTGAACTTATAGCCCAAACAGGTTCATAGGCGATAACTATTCTAGGTAGCGCTGAAGCTGGCACTCCTTCAAACGATTTCACGACCTGATCTCTTACATAATTATAGTGCTCACCCTTTCGCCCTCTGACAAGCTCTCCTATACACACAATAGGTGTCATAGCGTACTTCATAGCCATTTTTAGCTTTCGACTCACATCTTCGCTTGTTTCTCCTAGAGCTCTTCGCTCTGAGTGACCAAGTAATACATAGTTCACACCAAGACTCTTTAGCTGTGGTGCTGACACTTCTCCTGTAAAGCTCCCAGACTCCTCATAAAACACATCTTGCCCTCCAAGCACACATCTGTGGCCTAATACTTCCTTTGAAAGCAGGCCTAGGTATACCGAGGGAACAGCAACCACAGTCTGAACGTTCTGCATTTTTCCAGCGGCAGTTTTGATCTTTTTAAAATTCTTTACAGCTTCTTCTTTTGTTCCAGGATTCATTTTCCAGTTTCCAATAATTAGTTTTTTCTTGTTGTTTTTTTTCATATTAATATACAAATTATACTACACAGTTCAAAATGAGCAGTGCCGGGCACTGCTCATTTTGATTATTTAGATGAATTCTTTGCTCCACTTTCAATAACTAATTTTTTATAGTCTTTTTTATCTTTATGAAAAGTAAGGATAAAATCAGTATTTAATAGTTCGCCCCACCTGTTTTCTTCTACATAATCTCCATAACTAGACCAATCATATTCCCACGGTTTATTATTCCATCTATTTATCTCCTTGGGATTATTATGAATATAGGCCGATAGATATGATAATTGATTATCTTCTAAAATATGTTTAACCTTATATGGTCCTTGGAATACATGGCCATTCTTATTATATTTCTTATTGAAGTACTTACCATAACTATTAAGAACTTTTTGCATGTATTTAGAAATTCCATTATCTTCTAATTCATGAATAGTCAAATGAAAATGATTTGGCATAATACAGAAATTCAAAACCTCCACACTTCTTTTACTTAAGGTGTTTTCTTTATTTTTCTCAATAAAGGACATAACCTCTTCTATACTCCCTTTCTGAATTGATCTAGATAAATTCTTTAAGGAATTATCTTCTTGAGATTGAGAAGCAATAATCAGAAGCAAAAAACGACAATAGTCCTTTTTATCAAAAAATAGTCTTTGTTTCAAAGCACCTCTATTGTAGATATGATAATAACCGTTATCAGAAAAAAATCTTTTCATATCTAAATAATAACAAGTTGAATCCTTCTGAACAACACCGGGCACTGCTCAAGAGCTTTTGAGCAGTGCCCGGTGTTGCTCAGAGGCTCAAGAAGGGTTGTTCTAAAAAACAAAAACCACTCGATGAGTGGTTTTTGTTTTTAATTTAAACTAATCAAGCTTTATACAAACAGCTGTAACAGTTATATCAAACTTACCGCTACTTGTACCAGTACATCTACCATACCATCCATTTGCTGGTTCACCATATGTTGTATGATCACTTCCATTACCACCTCCGCCTCCTCTCTCATAAGTACCACTATAATCAGCTAGATGACCTGTAAAATTAGTAAGCGATCTGTATGGTGTCGAAACAGCCACTCTGTTTCCATTAGTCTGTTCGCAATCCAGCCCTCCAGTAAGAAGAATATAGCCAGAAGGGCACATTGCGACTCTTTCACGAGCCTTCCCACCAGTAGCATTGGGACCACCATTATCATAATCATTTGCACGATCATGAGCTAGTTCCTCCCGATATCTTACAACTGCAATCTTATCGCTACCTGCTACCAAAGGCCTAGTTGTTGGTGCTACCCAAACAGCATCACCAGAACCATTTGAATCAGTTAATACAGCTCCCTGGCTAGATCCATTTGTAACGGTCAGAGTGTTTGTTCTTGTATTATTCCCAGCCTTTAGATCATTTGTAGCTTCTACATTATTAGATGCATAAACATTTCCTTGGTCACCCTGAGTATAAGATTGAACCACAGTATATTTTTGAGCATAATAGTGTAGTTGAGTTCCAACATTCCAATCATCTCCTGCTGGAGCTCCGGCAGAACCAAGATAAATCTCATAAGCCACATGCCCAACATCTACACCAGGGCTATTTGTTGCGTATAGTGGTTGCCCCTGAACACAATCATACTGGTTAATTCTACTTGCATATTGTTGATTATCAATAGGACAATTATTACCTAAGACATTCCACGTACTCATAGTATTCCCAGGTGAAGGAGTGAATCCACAATCAATAGTATTGATATCAGCAACTTCCGCATTTGCGGCGTACTGGACAGAGTCCACACTTCCACCAGGCTGACCAGTAACCTGTGAAGAGAACCCTGAACACTGAATTGCCGTAGGGTCAGGCACGAAGATCTTACCCGTTGGAGATGATGTCACATCAGGGTTCTGAGCATAAACGTTACCTGTAACTCTAAGTGGTATACCACTGCTTGAATTGAAGCCAACAGAAACATCACCTTCATTGTCTCCCATTTTTAAAGCCACCCATCCTTTACCTGAAATATCTGCAAGGAAGTTTGTTCCAGAATCAATATTATTTTTAACTATTATACCTCCATCATTTACCTTAAGTTTATTTCCAAAGAATCCTTGCCCCCCAAAAAATCCAAATCCTGAGGAAGCAATACTTCCCGCTCCTGAACCAAGACCATTAGGGCCATTTTGATATAGGCTGTTTATAGAAACACCAACATTTCCTGATGTATATGGACTTGCGCCAAATATACCTTGCCCTATAGTTTCAATTAAACCATTACCATCATTATTCAGTTTAATTTTTGAAGCAGCTTGAGCATCTGTCGGATTTACTGAAGATGTATCCCCAAAGAATCCCTTATAAGCATGAAGCGCAGCACTTGGCTTAACAAACAAGTTACCTGTATTTACATAACCTTGGTCTGTAACAGTAAGACCACCGTTGGCATTTCCAGTCGCGAATACTTTAAATATATCGTTCCATCCAGCCTGTGAAGTAGCTCTTTTAATTTCTATTTTCTCTCCAGTATTTATCATTAGTGAGCTTGGCTCCCATTTGCTTCCAAACCACCTAGAAGTTTGGAAGTTCGTACCTGGGTCTACGTTTGTATTTGCCTCATCGTTATCAAGTGGCCCCATACATCCATTTATATCCGCAGCATCAATTTGACCATCGCCATCGTTGTCTATACCATCTGAACACTGAGGTGTGTCACTACTTGCAGACTCATCATTGTCATTCCAATCGAAACAATTTTCATCATCCATATCCACAAGACCATCGCCATCGTTGTCATAACCATCGGAACACTGTGCCGGGTTACTGCTAGACTCATCATTATCTAGAGCATCATGACACTGAGCATCACTAAGGGTTGGATCATTTGGATTGTAATCAGTTTTTCCATCGCCATCGTTGTCTATACCATCATTACACTGGGGCTTGTTTGTGCTTGAACCTTCGTCATTGTCGTCATCACCGAAACAGTCAGGATCACCAAAACCAGGGTTTGAATTATAGTCTTTTAACCCGTCACCATCGTTATCAATACCATCACTACACTGAGGTAATATTTGCATCTCAAACATATCTTCTGGCCCAGAACATCCTGGGTCAGCATCTAGGAAATTACCGCCAATATTGTATCCAGCGTAGTCAGCAAAACCATTTCCATCGTTATCAATACCATCATTACATTGAGCAATAGGAGCAGATTCTGAGCCATTTGGCCCTGAACAATCTGGATCACCTCCACCATTGTTGGCATAGTCAGTAAATCCATCACCATCATTGTCTATACCGTCATTACATTCTCTAGATGACCGCCATTCTGCAAGACCATCTGCGTTTACAGCCGTGAGCACATCCCCAGGGTTAGGAGCTACATAGTTTTGGTTTTGTGTTTCACCTTTGTAAGAGAATAGACCATCAAGAACTGTATTACCATTATTAACCATGACATCCCCTCTATAAATCATAGTCATAGGAGTAGCTGCGGTTGCGGTTGAAAGATCTTCTACAAAATATGCTGCACCTTTGTTAAACAAGGTGTCATTATATGTGAAACCGTTGTCATCTACACGAAGACCCTGCCACCACGATGTGTTTATATTCAAGATAGGTATATTCAGAGTATTTTGGACTCTAGCATCTAGTAAATCTCCACCATAACCAGCTTTTCTCTTTGCAAAAACAGTTTTAGTTGCTGGACGCACTTTAAAGAATGGGTCATTACCACCACCAGCTTGAAGGCCTCCATCCACTGTAACAACATTATCTATGGGCTTTACACTCAAAAGATCATTTTGCTTCCAAGCTGCAGGAGTAACACTTTCATCCCAGTACAGAGTATCTCCCTCTTGATCTCCGTTTGGGGCAGTTAGATCATTCCAAGAGGTAATACAATCACCGTTGTTTGCTATAAAATCACCAATACCAGTAGACCCTATACAGAATCTTCTTGCGTATACTTCATCATCTGTAAATATCCCCTTTAATGAAAAAATATTATCTGACTCAATCCCAGCGATACTGCTTAAATATCCTGCAGGTGCACCAGAGAAATCTATTCCTGTTCCATCAATTTTGCTCTGAACTCCCGTTCCAATGTTAATAGGTTCTATGGCGTTATTAAAAGGGAATACATCTGTAGGTGCAGTCCAAGGTGTTTGAGCATGTGCACTAGGTGCAAAGACAAAAAGTAGGGCTATTAAAATCGACGTTATTTTTTTTGATAAATGATTCATATAGGTGATGTATATATTTTTATTAATAATTTAAATACTAACTTATATTTTACATTACTTTTCCTTATACAAACTGTTTATAAATTTAAAATGTGGAAAACTATTGACTTTTTAGGTAAGTATACTAGAATTAGTTTAAATGTTTTACGAAAAATAAATAGTATGAAAACTTTCATATACACTATTGCCCTCATTCTTTCGAGTATGTTGCTTTACACAAACTCTTTTTCTCAGCCATCCTGTAGCTTCCACTTAGACAGCGCAAATCTTGTTCAGGAATACCCCTGGACACCTGCAGACTTTTTGGATGTTTATGCAAAAGCCAGTGTTATAATACCCCAAGAATATCAAAATTATTCTTGGGTAATAGATCTGTCTGTAACAAATAGTAGTTTCACAGAAGATACTACCGGTTGGACAATAAACAATGAAGAGTGGTCAGGGGACACGGTAAGTTTTATATCTACAATACAGAATCTGTCTATATACTACCCCGGGGAAACAGAGCTTGCTGTTGGAGCTAAAGTTACTTGGATAGATTACTCAGACCCAAATAACCCAACACTTGTAGAAAAGACTTATTCTGATATGGTTATCGTCCAATTTGGAGGACTAGTTACGAGTAACACATCTACAATAAAGAAGCCTTTTGTCGCTTACCCAAATCCGACCACCGACAATCTCACGATTGATGGCCTAAGACTTGATGTGGATGATGAGATATCAATCTGCGACATGCAGGGCAAAGTTGTTCTAAGATCACATACAAGTGGTATGGAGAAGATTTCAATCTCACTCGATGAATTGAATTCTGGATTGTATGTTCTACGAACATCATCTGGTCAATCCATCAGGATTGAAAAAACTGGTTAGACTTATGTCTACCCCCAAGGACGGAACCAATTGGTTCCGTTTTTTAATTTCTCCCACAAACAAAAAACCACGATCTTTCGATCGTGGTTTTTTAATCTCTTGTCCTTTTAGAATTCTTCGAAGATTATATCTGGATTTGGTGTTCCAGGTGGATCAGGTGGTATCGGACAATTTACACTACCGTTAACGATAGTTACAGAATCCTCTATATCTGGTTGACCATTTACTGGATTTGGACAGCTTAGTGTATATGTGCCAGCAAGAACTTCTGGGAACAAATATGACGGATATGGCACAGCTGGAGATGTATTAAATGGAGCTGGTCCAGATATTGTACACAAACTATAGTCGGGAACTTGAGTAGAGTAAGCAAGCCATGTTGTGTCTCCCGCTGTCTGAACACATGACGGTGCATCTATGTTCACGCTGTGACTAACTGTTTGATAGGTTACCTCAATAATATTTGACCTTTTAAGAACAGGGTTGCTTGTACCTGGAATTGTAGAGTAGCAAGACATCTGGTAAAAAGTTGGGTCACTTGGAACCATCACAGGGCCAAAGGATTGAGTTAAGTTTTCGACTGACTGACCTGTGGCTATCGGTAACCCTATTGGTGTACCATCGTTGATGGCTTGAACACGATTTACTTCACAATTATTTAGGTTGTTATTTGTATCATAGCTATAATCTGTAGCTGACCACCAAGCTAAGCTTGTGTAGTAATTTCCGTCAGGGTTTAATTCAGCAGCATTTGGAACAGCAGACAGCTGTATTGGCTTTCTTGTAACAACAATATCCGCCCAAGACGTTTCAGTGTTTCCATCAAAATCTGTACAATCCAGTCCGTAGGTTACCGTTGTTTCGGTGTCACCTGCGCCGAAGATATCATTACTAAATCCAACAGTCTGGTAGGAACCACTTAGTGCCTGTGGAGCAAATTGCCATTGATCATCTATATCATCATTAAACCCAGGGTTGAAATATGGCTGACAGGAATCTACATTTGAGGCGTCCCAATAGAGCATTGTCTCTCCTTCAACGGAAACAGTGTCTGGATCTGCATAGAAATCAACAAAAGGAAGGTTTCCAACAACAACAGTAACATTGTGATACTCACCATTTGTACAATAAATGGAATAGGTTGTATTTTGACTTAAGGCGCCAGTATCAAAAGTAAGTGTTGGAGATAGTGAGGCAGTCATCCAATTTGTACCATTCTGTGGATCCGGCGAAGGAGGTTCCAAAGGAGAGCATGTCGTACCTGTTATTGACCAACTTAAAACACTACTATCTCCTTCATTAATAGATGAAGGATTTGCTTCAAATATAACCTCTGGATTAACAACAGCACTTAAAGGCTGAGTATGAAGAGCAATGTTTAACCAACCAATCAGATTTCCACCCCAGGCAGAACCAGTAATATCCCCAGAAACAGGATCGTACTCAACACCATAGGGATCACCACCATCAGTGACACCGCTCATACTTATACAACCATCCCAATAATCATTTGGACCAGTTGGAGCTACAATTGCTCTTGCCCAGCCACCAACAGGGATTGGATCATTTCCATTTACGGTACCCAGCTGTGGACCTGACCCACAAATATCAACACCTTCAAATGTCCCAACTACCGTAGGGTCAAAAGTTATCCAACCCAAATGATTTCCACCCGCCCATCCTTGGCCTGTGAACTTACCAAAGTTTGGTTGACCTTGAACTAGATCCACACTTGAACCAAAGTCTATGCAACTACTTGACCCATCTACACAATCATCTTGATCATCATGACTATTGAAAGAGACCCAACCAAAATTTGGCCCCCATGTAGCATAATCTTCATTCAATACTGGATTTGAAATCCCATCATAAATATTGTTTGCAGGTGAAGCAAATAGATTTTGACCAAAAGAAATCCCAAGTACAACAAGTACAAATGCAATTGTGATTATAAATGAATTTTTGTTCTCTTTAAAAATTGATTTTTGGGATTTTTTCATAATTTTATTGTGGCTGATTTAAGAAATCTTCTAAATCGGACTCCAGATTCTCATTTGGCTCATTTGAATTTAAGAAATCTTGTAATTCAGATAAGTTTTCCTCTGAAAGAGGCTGAGGTTCACCTTGCTCTTCTAGGATTCTCATTAACTCTTTCCTTTCTGATCTATTCAATGGATCAGTATCTGCATTCCCTACGTCTTTAATCTTATAGAAATATATCAGTAAAGCAGCAACAATAACAATTAGTACAATTGATGAAATAAGTATTATTTTTTTTGTTCTTGAGTTCATATTTAATTACTATTTTGGTTATCTATCGCTATTTGTTCAAGTAATTTCTGTCTTTGTTCTTCTGAAAGAGGAGTCTCTGGGCCTGACTGAGCCATCTGAATTAGAAGCTCTTGGGTCTGCTCTTCTGAAAGGGGGTTTGTTGGTTCTGATTGAGCTGCCTTTATCAAAATCTCTTGAATTTGCTCTTCGCTAAGTTTAGGAGTGTCGCTAGAATCATCTGAAATTCTAGATGAGCCATTAAACAAAACAAACGCAAGAGCAACAAGTACAACAATGGCAAGGATTGAAATAATTATTTGTTTTGTTTTGTGACTCATATATAAATAGTTTTTTAATATTACGGTTTAATAGTACCACCTATTTGTAACCTACACTTGTGGAAAATTGACGAATTGGTGAAAAAGAGCTAATATATGAAAATACTGTTCGCTGACAAAGCGGGCAATTTTAAATCCAGGAAGGCTTGGGTTTGGCAAGTTATTAAAAGAATTAAAATTAAATATCGAGTATACATATATATGTATGTATACAGATACAATTAAATATGTTGGATATAAAAGCATTGAATCTGGCTTTAGACCAGTTAGAAGAAGAAAGGCGAGTCCCAAAAGTAAAGATAGTAGAAGCTCTAGAACAGGCACTAGCTGCCGCATACCGAAAGGATTTTGGGAAACGACATCAAATTGTTAGATCAAAAATAGACCTAGAATCTGGAACAACAGAGTTCTGGCAAGTAAAGATAGTTGTCGATGAAACAACAGTCCGAATGCCAGAAGAAGGCGAAGAAGAGGAGGAGGAAACACGAAAGCCTTTTGGTAGAAGGGGTGAAACAGCTCCAGAGCCAGAAGAGGATGAAGAAGAAAAGCTTCCTCTGTATAATGAAGAGAAGCATATTTTCCTAAATGAGGCGGTTTTGATTAAAAAAGATGCCAAGGTTGGTGACGAACTAATCTTCTCTCTTGAAACAGAAGAGGACTTTGGAAGAGTTGCCGCTCAAACAGCTAAGCAAGTTATCATGCAAGGAATCCGAGAAGCAGAGCGAGAAAGCGTTGTTTCTGAGTACGGAGACAAAGAAGGAACAGTTGTAAATGGAGTTGTTCAGAAAATTGACCGAGGAAATGTAATCGTAGAATTTGGACGAGCAACAGGTATGCTCCCAAAGAAAGAGCAGATTCCAGGAGAATTCTATAAGCAAGGAGCTCGAATCAAGGCTTACCTTTACTCAGTTGAAGAAGGTCCAAGAGGTGTAAACCTTTGGTTGTCACGAACTCACCCTAAATTCCTACTTGAACTTTTTGCTATTGAAGCACCTGAAGTTGCAAACGGAGTAGTAGAACTAAAGGCTATCGCAAGAGAGCCAGGAGCAAGATCAAAGGTGGCTGTCTGGTCAAATGATGAAAGCATTGACCCTATTGGATCACTTGTAGGTCAGAGAGGTGTTCGAGTTACTACAGTTATGAACGAGCTTGGTGGAGAAAAGATCGACATCATCGAATGGGCAGAGAATCCTGCAGACTTTGTAGCTGCCAGCCTATCGCCAGCAAAAGTGATTGATATAACTATAAATGAAGAAGAGAAATCAGCTGTAGTAGAAGTGGCAGAAGACCAGCTTTCACTAGCTATCGGTAAAGGAGGTCAAAATGTACGACTTGCCCACCGCCTAACAGGATGGAAAATTGATATCAAAGGTATCCAAGGTGAAGAAGTTGTTTCTCCAGCTGGGGAGGTTTCAGCTGATGAAGAAAAAATATCAGAAGATGGTGAAGAAGATTACGGATCACTAGCAGACCTAAAAGGTGACGTTGCTGATACTCAAGATGAAACAGCTGAAGAAGAGAAAAAAGAAGAAGCTACTGATGAAGAGGCGTAATAATTACAAACACTAAAAAATATAAAACAAATGAACCTTTGGCACGAAATATCTAGAGGAAGTTCCTCAGAAAGAATAAACGTAATTATAGAAATACCAAAAAACTCACCAAACAAATACTAGATAGATAAGAAAACTGGACTAATCGCTCTTGACCGAGCAAACTACAGTTCAGCAGCATATCCTTTTGATTACGGTTTTGTTCCACAAACTCTTTGGGAGGACAATGACCCGCTTGATGTTGTAGTTTTGACCACATACCCATTAGCCCCAGGAATTCTAGTAAAGGCTAGACCTGTAGCAGTTATGAAAATGATTGATGATGGAGAGTCAGATTACAAAGTGATCGCTGTCCCTGTAGATGACAGAAGGTGGGATGATATTCAGGATCTAGAAGACATCAACAAACATAATCTAAAAGAATACAAGCACTTTTTTGAAACTTACAAAGCTTTGAAAAGTGACGGAACAGAAGTAGAAGTAACTATCCCAGAAATTAGTGGAAAAAAGGAAGCAATAGAAGCAATTGAGAAGTCGGTAAGACTATATGAAGAAAAGTACGGAAAGGTCGAAGCTGACTCATAAACAAAAAACCCTCAATAGGGGGTTTTTTGTTTTTATTGACAATATGAATATTTTAAAGTAAAAATAGATAAACAATTAAATATGACTCATGCAAAAGACTACTTTTAACATTTGGATTATTCCAGACTTAGAGAAAATTGCAGTTAGAGTAAAATCCAGAACAACACTTATAAATTTTAAAGAGATTGTCTATTTAAAATCTAGAAGAGATTTTATTGAGGTAATGACAGTAAGTCTATTTTTAAAAGGGTTCCCTGGCACACAAGCTCGATGCACAATGAGCATGATGGAGTTGTATCTTGAAGAATTTGCAGATTTTACAAGAAAAAGATCTGCTGGAGACCCTGAGCCATTCATCAAGGTTAGAAGAGGCCTTCTAATAAACAAGAATATGATTACTTCGATGAATGAACATGGAAACCAAACAGGCGAGGTTTTTCAGACAGTTCAAGATGCAATTAATTTAAAAAGCAGGGAGATTGGTCATAATATCTCAAATGGTCAATACCCAAGCGTATTCAAGATTTTAGATACAGAGAGCAAATCACTTGAATCTGTTCTCTAAAAAGTCCTCAAATGGGCTTTTTTTTATTTTGTAATATATAGACCTATTCCACGTCATATATAGCGCAGATGGAGTTTGTCGACACCATCATTTACATTACAAACAATTACGGTATATAATTAAATTACCGATATTA
>Ga0100379_10001648_pt1 | contig 22200 bp, 24 predicted proteins | sample CryGeymeta201503_FD_80418 | JGI IMG/M metagenome (GOLD analysis project Ga0100379, IMG submission 80418) | Groundwater microbial communities from Crystal Geyser aquifers in Utah, USA - Crystal Geyser metaG 2015-03 | ecosystem: Environmental > Aquatic > Deep subsurface > Groundwater | place...
GAGGAGTTTAAAAGTTTTATTGGAGAAATTATTCCAAAAGTAAAAAAAATTTTATATCTTCCCCTCTAAATATGCCTATTTTTAAAAAGATTAAAGAAAATTTAAAAGCCCTTTCCAATATTGAAACAATTACCAGGGCCTATCAAGAGATTGCTAATTTAAGAATGAATGAAATCCGCCAAACAGTGCTAAGTAACCGAGAATTTATCGAGGAATTGTCTCGGGTTTATACTCTGGCAAAAAAAGCTTATCTTGCCTTGCTTAAAATGGGAGGAGGAGCAATGAAAAAAGGAGAATCTTTTATAAAACGCGGCCGAGGGAAAGTTGCTGTTTTTCTTTCTGGCAATAAACCATTTTATGGAACTTTAATTTTAGACATCTGGCAGGAAATTCAAAGGGATTTAAAAGAAAAGGGGGGGGATTTGGTGGTAGTAGGAAAAACGGGTAAATATTTTGCTGAAACTAGTGGATGGGGGATGAAAATGTTTTATTTTGAATTAGATGATGAAAAACCGGAAAGAGAAAGAGTTAAAGAAATCATTGAGTTTCTCGAAAATTATGAAGAAATTATAATTTTTCACGGAAGGTTCCACACTGTTTTATCTCAAAAAGTGGTACAAACTAATATCTCAGGAATCACCTTAGAAAAAGAATTGGGTGAAGTTAAAAGTTATTTATTTGAGCCACCACTAGAAGCTATTTTAGAATTTTTTGAAACTGAATTGATGTCCGCTTTTTTCAATCAGACTCTTTTAGAACATCGGTTATCAAGATATGCAACAAGAATGGTAGCAATGTACCAAGCTACCGAAAATGCTGAAAAAATAAGAGAAAAACTTGAAACAGAACAAAAGAAATTAGAACGTCAATTATTAAATAAAAAACAAATTGAAGTATTTTCTGGGTTTCAATTATGGACTTAGGCTATATCCTTTCAATCCGGGGAGAAGTGGTTGAGGTTGAATTCTATAAAAAGCCTCCTTTTATTGGTGAAATATTAGTATTGGAAGAAAATCCTAAAGCTTTTCTAGAAGTTCACAGCGTATCTACTAAGAATACTTTTTTGTGCCTGGCTCTTTGTGAGTCAGATAAATTATATCGAAGTGCTAAGGTTAAAAGAACAGGGAAAAGTTTAGAGGTACCGGTAGGAAAAGAACTTTTAGGTAGAGTAATTGATATCTTTGGTAACCCTCGAGATGGATTGCCTCCCCTTGAAATTAAAGAAAAGAGGTTAATTTATCAATCTCCTCCGGCTTATGAAGAGATTGTCTTTGGGAAAGAACTAATGGAAACGGGAATAAAAGTAATTGATTTCTTCACCCCCTTGAGAAAAGGTGAAGAATTGGGACTTTTTGGGGGAGCAGGGTTGGGGAAAACTATTATTCTTTGCGAGTTAATGCATAATGTTGCTTTTTTTAAAAAAGAAGTCTCGGTTTTTGCTGGCTTGGGAGAACGAATCAGGGAAGGACATGAACTTTATGAAACATTAAAGAAAAGTAATATTTTGCCTTGGGTTTCTTTAGTTTTTGGACAAATGAATGAATCGGCAGTAATTCGATTTAAAGTGGGGTTTGTTGCCGCCACTATTGCTGAGTATTTTCGCGATTTCCATCATCAGGATGTTCTTTTCTTTATTGATAATATTTATCGATTCTTGCAGGCAGGCAATGAACTTTCAACAATGCTTTCAGTAATCCCATCCGAAGACGGCTATCAGCCCACTCTCTTAAGTGAGATTGGGAGACTCGAAGAAAGACTGGTCTCAACTAAAAATGGTTCGATAACCAGCATTCAGGCAATTTATGTCCCGGCAGATGACATTACTGACTCTGGGGTTCAAGCAGTCCTCCCCTATTTTGATTCAGTAGTCATTTTGTCCCGCGATATCTATCAAGAAGGAAGATATCCGGCAGTAGATATTTTAGCTTCTTCTTCCTCGGTAATAGACCCGATTATTTTAGGTGAAACCCACTACGAAGTTTTACTGGAAGCAAAAAAAGTCTTGGAAAGATACAAAAACCTCCAGCAAATAGCCTCGATTGTTGGTGAAGCCGAACTCTCAGTAGAAAATAGAATTATTTATTATCGAACAAAAAAACTTCTAAATTTTATGACCCAAAATCTTTTTACGGTAGCTGAACAAACCGGAGTGCCAGGACAATATGTAAAAAGAGAAGAAACTATTGAAGGAGTGAAAGCAATTTTAGAAGGTAAATTAGACCAAGTTCCAGAAGAGGCATTTTTGTATATTGGTGGTTTAAGTGATTTAAAATACTAATTATGGAAAAAAAATCCCTTCTTGAGGTAAAAGTATTTTGCTCACCGGTTATTGAAAAAGAACCCTTTAGAGGAACAGCCGAAGCAGTTTCTTCTCAAAATAAATTGGGTAAATTTGATATACTCCCTGGACACACCAATTTTATTACTCTTATTTTTAATAATTTAACTATTCACACCCCAGATAAAAAAACGCTCAATTACCAATTTGAACGAGGAGTTTTGGAGGTGAACGAAGATAAGGTGAGTATATTTTTAGGGTTGTGATTTTTGAATTTCTGGGGGAGTTTCTTGGATAGGAGGTTGGGAAAGAGTTATTCCTTCTAAAGCTGGTAAACCTTTTTCAAGATTCGCCAAAATTTTCTTTATCTCCTGGTTTTGGGGATCCAATTGGGCCAATGCCTCAAATTCCTTTTTGGCTTTTTCTTTCTCCCCAATTTTATCATAAACTAACCCTAACATATATTTAGCATTAGAATAATCAGGATTTAAATTTACTGCCCTCTCGAATTCTTCTTGGGCTTTTTCGAATTGCTGCGATCTCCAATAAAGTAACCCCAATTGAAAAGCTACTCCGGGATCTTGAGGAGTAATTATTTTTGTCTCTTCTAATTTTGAAATTGCTTGATCTAAATTTCCTTGTTGGTCATAGACTACTGCCAGAAGATAATGGGCGGGGGCATAATCTGGTTTTAATTCAATGGCGGCCTCTAAATCTTCAACTGCCAGATCAAGATTTTCTCGGCGAGTTTGCTCTTTCCCTTTTTGAGAAAGTTCTTGAGCTATTAAAATATAAACTCTTCCCTTTTCCCCGAAAGCGAAGGGAGAGGCAGGTTCCAATTGGGTTGCTTTTTGATATGAACCCAGAGATAGGTCCCCCGCTCCTTCAATTCCAATTAAGTTCCGGTAAAAAAATCCTCTCACATTCCAATTGGCGACATTCATTGGGGCTTCCTTTATCGCTCGGTTTATGGCTTCAGCTCCATCGACAATTGCCAGATTGGCTAACCTTCTCTTTTCTTCGAGAGATAAATTAGGGTCTTGGGAAATTAAATTAGTTTTAGCTAGATAAAGTTGAGAGAGGTCTCGCCAATAAGTATCTACGGAGGGATTTAACTCTCCTGCCCTGTTTATATAATTTAGCGCTTGAGTAAGATTTCCAGCCTGAGAAGCTTCAACCCCTTTTAAATATTTCATTTCGGCGAAATATTTCTGTCCTTGAAGGAAAAATAAACTCAAACTGAAAATAATAATTATTATCAAAATTGAGTTTGCAAAAATCATTTTAGAAGGAGTGGAAAGATTTATCTGAATCAATTTTGGGCTAAAATAGAACAGAAATCCACCGACAAAAAACCAGAAAATAAAATAAAGGACAAAATTAAAGGAATAAAAGAAACTGGCTACAATTAAGCTTAGAATTCCAGCCACCAGTCCAAGTTTTATTTCAAAAAAATCTTCTTTGCCTTCAATTTTTCTTAAATATTTTAAAACCGCATAGATTATTAAAAAGTAAAGAAAGAGTAAACTGATCCCTCCTAAGGCCCCTTTAGTTAAAATCCAATCTAAAGATGTTGAATTTCCTTTCAAAAATCTTGTTCCCCAAAATAGCGTCTGATTAAGTAAGGGAGAACGATATTGAGAATAGTCAAAAACGAACGTTCCGGGCCCTGTTCCTAAAATTATATTTTTCACTCCTTCACTGAAGGTACCTTTTAAAATATAAACTTCCGAACTAGGATTGAGAGAAACTTCAAGGGGCAAAATAGGAAATCCTGGCAAGGAAATTGGAAAGAAGTAGAAAAAGATAGAAAGAATTAACCCAGCCATCAGAAAAGCTACCAAACTTGGTTTTATCTTCTCTTTTTGATTTCCAAAGCTAAAGATAAATAAAACTAAAATACCAACTATTAAACTAATCCAAGCAGTTTTAAAATTTACTAAAATAACATTCAAAAAGAGAACAAAAGTAATTACTCCTAAAATTATTTTTAAAAAACTTTTTGCTCTAAAGGATAGGAGCAAAGATAAGGGTAAGATAGCTACTGCAAAAATAGCAAAACTGTTTGTAGTTCCAATGGTATTAAAAGAAGAGATTCTTGTAAAATCAAATGGAAAGGGGAAGATTTTATAAAGTTGGAAAATATTAATGATTCCACAAATTCCTCCTGCCAAAAGCAAGGGAAACAATAGAGGAAGGAATTCAGTTTTTATCTCAAAGGAGTTGATAATGAGAAAAGCTAAAATTAAAAAGGAAAAGAGGGTGAGAAAACTATCGGCAACATCTAAAGGGAGACCCCAAAAAGAGGCTTTTGGCCAAAGAGAAAAGAGGCAAGAAAATAAAAGAGAGAGAAAAATTAGAGAGAAAGAAAGATAAAAAATTTTATTCTCTCTTAAGACTAATTTCCCTTCGAATATCTTTTTCCCCAGCCAGCCAATTAAACTCAGAAAAATCAAGATTAAAGCTAAAGATTGTTTTGGAAAATCCAAAACATTTTGAGTAAAAGGCAAAAAGAAAATAGGAATTAAAAATAAAAGTAAGTAAAGGGGAATTTTATTTAATTTATTGAAAAAGAAGGCCAAGTTCATATACTTTGATTTTAATACCCTGCCTGCAGGGTGTCAAATTACCGGGTTTTAATGCTTTGAAGGATTCCCAAGCCGATAAAGATAGCAATTAGACTACTCCCGCCATAACTAATTAAGGGTAAAGGAATTCCAATAATTGGTGAAATTCCAAGATTCATGCCAATATGGATGAAAATTTGAGAAATTAAAAGAATAGAAAAGCCGGAGGCAAAAAGGCGAGAAAAATTGCTTTGACTATCAATGGCAATTTTTATAATTCGCCAAAGCAAAATGGAAAAAAGAAAAAGTAAAACCGATACCCCAATTAATCCCATTTCTTCAGCAATGGCTGAAAAAATAAAATCGGTCTGAGGTTCTGGTAAAAAACCATATTGAGTCTGGGAACCTTTGCCGATACCCTGACCAAAAATTCCCCCCGACCCTATGGCAATTTTGGCCTGATTCTGACTCCAACTAACTCCCAGAGGTTCAAAAGGTATGAGAAAACTTAAAATTCTTTCTTTCTGATAATCCTTCAGCAAAAAATTCCAACTCAAAATAAAGATTAAAAGAAAGCATAAAATCAAAATTAAAAAATGGCGGAGCTTTATTCCTGAAATAAGTAGCACCCCTACCCAGAAGGCAATTAAAATTATTACCTGACCTAAATCTGGTTGAAGAAAAATTAAAATAGCTGGCAGCAGCAGATAAAAGCCGGAAAGAAAGATATGTCTTACCTGATACATTTCAATATGTCTCTTTGAAAAATATTTTGCTAATAAAATAATTAAAACAATTTTGGTAAACTCTATCGGGTCAATTGAAATTGGGCCTACTTTATACCAACTTCTTACCCCTCTAATTTCGGGGGCGAAAAAGAAAAGCCCGGCTAAAGAAAACAAACAAATGAGATAAAGAATTAAAACTAAATAGGGGTCTTCTCTCAGTTCTCTCCAATCGAAAAAACTCAAAATAATCATTAAAAAAAACCCAATTCCAAAAAAAATAACCTGCTTTTTAAAATTCAAAAAATCTCCCTTGCCAAGGGAGCTACTATAAATTGATAAAAACCCAATGCCCACCAGCAAAATAGCCACAACAATCAGTATCCAATCCAATCTTTTAAAATGAACTAAGATTTCTTTCATGCTAAATTTTCCTTGTTTAAGGTTCAACCTTAAACATTCTTTATTCTTCTAAAAAGAATGGGTAATACAGAACTAAATTTTTATGAAGATAATCTTTTATGAAATTTACAAAATCTTCATTATTTATTGTTATTTCTTTCCCCAAATATTTTTCGATTATTTCTCTCAAAGCTAAGATTTTAGAATTTCTTTTTCCAAATAAATCCGGGAAGCTAGAGAGTTGATAATTCTCTAAAAATTTGAAAGCCAATTTCTCATCTTTTAATCCTTTTTCTCGCCAACCCGGTTGATAAACATCTAAAACATTTTTTACATTTACATAACGCAAAACCGCATCTAATTGAAAATTGGTTTGAATCGGAATAATTTTATAGGGTTTTTCAAATAAGTTGCCATTTCGATTGTGTTTTAGATTAAAATACATAGCAAAACCAGTATTTAATTTTTGCATATATTTCGGAATTCCATATTCAATATTGGGAACTAAGATGAAGTGGTGATGATTAACCACTAAGACAAAACTTAAAAAATTAACAAGAGGGGGATGTTCAATAATTAATAATTTTTCAGGTATCCTCTCTCCATTTAATAAATCCTGGCCAGCTTTTATCATATCTCGACGATGTAAATTAAAAGCCGGTTTACCAATATTAGCTGCGTACATTTGAAAAGCAAAACGAAAACAATCTTCTTCGGTGACGAAGATTTTCTTTTTCTCAACTGTTCGAGAAAGCACATGATAGGGTATAGATTTTTCAAAACTAATTTCTTTTCTTGAAACCATATCCCTATATTAAATTAAATGTTTAAGGTTGAACCTTAAACAGGACTATTTTAGCATATTTAAAAATTCTTTTTCGGAAATGGTTTTTACTCCCAATTCTTTGGCTTTCTCGAATTTTGAGCCGGGTTCTTTGCCCAAAATTACGTAATCGGTTTTTTTTGAAACTGTTTCCGAGATTTCTCCACCCAAAAGGCGAATTTTTTCTTTGGCTTCATCTCTGGTCATTGTTTCCAAAGACCCAGTCAAAACGAAAGTTTTCCCAATCAGTTTTTTACTGACTTTTTCTGGTAGTAAAATTTTTACTCCCACCCTTAATAAGTCATGAATCAATTTTTGATTTCTTTTCTGTCGAAACCACTTGTAAATGCTTTCTGAAACTTCCGGCCCAACATCGGGAATTCTTTCTAATTCTTCTTTGGTTGTTTTTTTTAATTTTTCGATACTGCCGAGTCGATGAAATTTCATTTCATCTCCATCTTCGCTAATGCTCGATAAATAATTAGCCAAGTCAATCGCCGTTTCTTCGCCAACATGACGAATTCCTAAAGAAAAAATGAAATGAGCTAAGGAAATTTTTTTACTTTTTTCAATAGCCTCAATGATGTTTTTAGCTTTCTTTTCGGCAAATCTCTCTAAGGGAATCAAATCTCCTTCTTTAAGTTCAAAAATGTCGGGAGCCTGGGAAATTAAATTCTCATCCATGAGTTGGTCAATAATTTTTGGACCCAAACCAACAATGTCAAAGGCTTTTTTTGAAGTGAAGTGATATAAAGATTCTCTTTTTCTTGCCGGACAATTTGAGTCGGGACACCTCCAGACCACTTCCCCTTCTGGCTTCATTAATTTCGAACCACAAACTGGACAATTTCTTGGAAGGCGAAATCCCTTCTCTTTTCCAGTTCTTAGTTCTGGCAAAACCTGAATAACATCTGGAATGACATCCCCTGCCCTACCGACAATAACCGTATCGCCAATCTTTACTCCCAATCTTTTTATTTCGTCTTCATTATGAAGCGTGGCTCTGGTAATCGTTACTCCGCCAACCTGAACCGGTTTCAAATGAGCAACCGGAGTGATGGCTCCAGTTCTTCCCACCTGGACCGAGATCGCTTCAATAATGGTTGTTGCCTGTTTTGGCGAAAATTTAAAAGCCCGACACCCTCTGGGACTTTTACCCACCACACCCAATTTTTGAAAAAGGGCATTGTCGTTAATATTGACTACCACCCCATCAATTAAGAAAGGAAGAGTTTCTCTTTTTTTGGAAATTTCCCGCCAAAACTCAATAATTTCATTTAGATTTTGACAAATCTTTCCCGGGTCAGTTTTAAATCCGAGGATAGGTAAAATTTGATGTTCTTCAGAATGTTTTTTTTGACCGAGGTTAGTATTAATGCCATAAGCCAAAAATTTTAAAGGACGGGAGGCAGCTAATTTTGGGTCTAGTTGCCTGATGGAACCGGCGGCTAGATTTCGGGGGTTGGCGAAAGTTGGCAATCCCTTTTTTCTTTGTTCTTCGTTAAATTTCTCGAATTCCCTTTTATCCATGTAAACCTCGCCCCGAACTTCAATTACCCGAGGGAGGCGAAGCCGAGCGAAGGGTGGAGATGAAACTTTAGTTTCATCGACTCTTCCTTTTTCTATTTTTCTATGAAGCTCTAATTTCAAAGGAATGCTTTCAATTGTTTTTAAATTTGAGGTAACGTCTTCGCCGATTTTCCCATCTCCCCTGGTTGAGCCGCAGCTAAATAACCCATTTTCGTAAATTAAGGAAATGGCAAAACCATCAATTTTTAATTCGGCAAAATATTCATCGACTACCGAAGGAACCAGCCGCTTTAAATAATCTTCCCAATCTCGAAGTTCCTTCTCGGAAAAAACGTCCTCCATAGATAACATTAGGAGAGCGTGAGAAACTTTTTTAAATCCCTCCAGGGGCTTGCCAGCCACCCTCTGAGTTGGGGAGTCAGGAGTAATAAATTCAGGGTAGATTTTCTCTAACTGGTAAAGTTCATGTTTTAGGGAATCTAAGGCGGCGTCAGAAATCTCCTGCCTATTCAAAACATGATAAAGATAACGGTGGTAATTAATCACCTTTTTTAACTTTTCAATCCTTTTTTTTGCCTCCTCCTTTGTCATATTAATAATTGATTTCGATGGCTCTTTTTACTCTTTTATAGCTACCAAGAGATTTTAGGCAATAGTTTTTGGTATTGCATTGGGGGTCAACATTGGTGATGCCCAAAAGGCATTCTTCAGGAGAGGTGAGAGAGCATTCCTCTAAATCAGGATTACAACATTTGGCAAAAGTCTGATACTGAGCACCATTAAGATCGCCTTCCTTCTCAGAATTTGGCAAAAGGTGTTGGTAGAGGTCGTAGAGGGCTTCTTCAATTCCATTGTCAGCAGCATAGAAAGCGGAAACGGAATAACCAATTTCGGTCATCAGTCCCATTTCTTGAATTAAAATAGCACAAAGCCCCAAGGCAATAGCCAAAATTAAGCCGGTAATCAAAACGATAAAAAGTAGTGAAATTCCTTTTGGATTTTGGTTAATATGGCACATCTAAGTTCCTTTGGGAAATAGTAGTTTGGATTTTGATTTCGGGTCGGAGCTCTGGCATTTGGCCCTTAGCTCCCTTGATATCTAAAGAGAGGGTTACCCGGGGTTGGTCGGTGTCATCTTGCGATTCTCCAAAAAGATTAAATTTCAAGGAAATTATCTCCAGCTCTTCAGAAGTTAAATAATTTTCAAGACCGGCTTTAGATTCTTTTAATCTGCCTTCTCCTAAAAAGAACTCCTGGCATTCTCCTTTATAATTGATAAATTTCAAACCATTTCCTGACCGAGTGATTTGATAATTATAGCCATAAAGAATTGTGCTATCTTGGAGAAGGCAGGCACTAGCAGGCTCAGTCGAGAGTTCTTTCTTTGCCATCCTTAGAGCCCGACTTATGTATTCTAAAGCATAGGAAGTATTATCTAAAAGTTTTTGAGAAGCCAAACTTTTTATCTGGCTTTTAAGAGAACCAACAAAAAAGCCGGTGGGAGCAGCAATGACAATGGTAAAAATAGTAACCGCCACTAAAATTTCAATTAAAGTATAACCATTTTTCATAGTTATTTATTCCAATTATATAAAAATTCTTGAGTTGAAACTGAGTGAATTTTTACTCTTTCTTTCCAGAGGACTTCGACTACAACCTTAAATTTGTCTATCTTTCCATCAGGTGGGTCATCTAAATCCACTTTATCGGAAATGGTGATTTTTCTCTTAAATCTGGTGTCTGCACCTTCTGAATAGTTATAAAATTGACCATCGATTTTTAGAAAGCGAAGGTTATTGTTGTAATCGCAGGGAAAAGGACAAGAGGTTAAAGCTGTGTCATTATAATCTATTTCCCAGTCTCCGGCATCTAAGCCCGCCTCAAAATCATTCCCCTTTAACCAGTTACCATCACGAATATTTTTAATTATTTCTATTCCCTCCTGGAGCAAATAGGATGCAATTAATCTCGATTGGACTTGGGAGACTGAGCCAACCGTTTGTTGAATTAAAACGAAGCTGCCGCCAGCAGCCAGAGTTAAAATAGTAATGGCTAAAATTACTTCTAACAGGGTAAACCCTTTTTTACTTAGCGGGATTGTCATGGTTTTTTAGTTTCAATTAGACCAGCTTTATTAACAGTAATAGTTCGAGTGATGGCCGGATTATCTTTAAGCGAGAGGGTGATGGTGGCAATATTGCCACCGGAGATGGAGACCTCTGGTTCGGGAGGTTTAAAAGTAACGGCGAGAGGAGAAAGGGGAGAAAGATTTTTTATTTTAATTCCCTCTTCTAAAGTAATCTCCTGGATGGTTTCATCGCAGGAATTACCAGGACCAAGCGTGGCCTCGGCACAAGTGAAAGAGCCCCAACTATCGAAATCTCCTTCTCCGTCGCAGTCGGCAAACAAAATAATCCGGTAGCCCTTGGGAAGGGCATCATTGATTTCAAAATAAATTCCGTATCCTCCTTTGGGAAAGACCTCTCCAAACTCCGGGCTCGTTTTTTGAGCCGAGATTGCCATCTCCTCGGTCCTTCTTAAATCTTGGGCCAATTTATGAACGGAGCGTAAAAGGGCTGACTGTTTTTCTTCTTGGCGATAATTGGGCAAAATAATTAAAGCCAGAATAGTGATGATGGCGGCGACAACAGTTAGCTCCAAGAGAGTAAAAGCTTTATTCATAATTGAAAATTAAAAATTAAAAATTAAATTTAAATACCAATTGATGATATTTTGACCCCAAAATAGGGATATGAAAGTACCAGCCACTAAAAATGGGCCAAAGGGAACTTCACTTTTAAGAGTTTTTTTACCAGTAGCAATGAGCCCTATTCCTATTATAGCTCCGATGAAAAAAGCTAAAAATAGGGCGACTAAAATATTTGGCCAGCCCAGAAAGAGACCCATTAAAAAAGCTAATTTAACATCGCCAAAACCCATCCATTTTTCATTAGAGATTAAAACGATTAAGAGAAAAAAAATCGCCGCCCCAACTGCGCTGTATATGGTATTCAGTATGTCGTATTTAGTATAAAGGTGAAAAAAAATACCAGATACAAAATACCAGATACAAGATACTAATATGGCGGGATAAATTACTTTGTCGGGAATAATAAAATGTTTTAAATCGTAAACAAAAATTATTATTAAAAAACAAACAATGATCAGATTGTAAATTGCAAACGGCAAATTGTAAATTGAATGAGATAAAATTAAGACAAACAAAATCCCGGTGGAAAATTCAACCAGGGGATATTGTAGAGAAATTTTCTTTCCACAATAACGGCATTTCCCTCTTAAAATTAAAAAACTAAAAATGGGAATGAGATCCTGCCAGATTAATTTATGTTTACAGTGAGGGCAGTAAGATCTTCCGTTTAAAAAACTCTTCCTCTCCTCCAGGCGGTAAATGACGCAATTTAAAAAAGAGCCAACTATCAAACCAAAAAGAAAAATTACTGAATAAAAAATTATCCAAAACATTAGTTAATTTTAACATAGCCCTCGGGTGTTGAGTAGAACAAAAACTGGCGGGTCTCCCGCCAGTTATCTCTCAGAAATTGTAAGAAATTGCGCGCGTCCCTATTTTTCCTTAGTCTGCCGCGCAATCGCAACCTGTGGTAGCACAAGCAGTATCGCAAACAGTAGTCGAAGTCGCACCGCCGACAGAACCTAGGCTGTCCAGGCACCAACTTCCGCCATCGCCGGGAAGCGCAGCTTGAATACAATATTTGTCAGCGGCGAAACCCTCTACCCAAGAAGTAGCGCCATTATTGGTGGCAGCCGTTTTAGCTGAAGTATAATCGGTTCTAGACGTTGTCAACGCATAAGAAGGAGGAGTTGTATCAGTGTATTCTAACTCAGCAGCTAATCTCATCTGGTCCATATTAGCCTTAATGGCTGCTTGCTGAGCTTTGGTTCTGGCTCCACCTAAAGAAACCAAAACAATGGCAGCTAAAATTCCAATAATAGCTATCACTACTAACAACTCAATCAGGGTAAAACCCTTTTTCTTTTTAGCAAAAATTTGTGACATATTAATGATAAATAATTAATAATTATTTTTCGACCTTTTATTTTTTAGAAGCAACAGGCTCCTAATGACGGGGCAGTAGTTGAAGACTTAACTCCTCTTTCTGAGGCGCAAAAGTAAGTGGTTGGCACAATACTCTCTAAAATGGCGTAAATACAATATTTCTGACGATTACCCGCATCGGCATTGGGTTTTCCATAATAATTTTCACCACTTGGATCTTTGGGAAAGGGCGAAAGATAGGTCTTAACACCCGAGGCAATAGAAGTATTGGTTATTCTATCATCGGTATCACTTACAGTAGTAATATTGGGATATTGGCCGTCATCGTCATAAGCCAATTCCATTGCATTCATAATTTCTTTGATATCTGTCTGGCGTTTGGCATCCTTGGCTTTTAGCTGGGGTCGCGGACCGAGGGAAACTAAGACGATTGAAACCAGAAAGCCAACAATTGCCAGGGCTACCAAAATTTCAATTAAAGTTAGCCCTTGTTTTTTCATTTTAGTATAGTATAACATACCCTGGTCAAGGAGGGAAGTGTGGAAAAGTCCCCATTTTAAAAGGCCATCATTCTATAAAGAGGGACCAAAATTGCTAGCATCAATCCAGCAACTATTACTCCCAAAATAATAATTAAGACCGGTTCCAAAATACTCAAAAGATTATCAATGGTCCTATCGATTTCTCCTTTGTAAAAATTGACAATATTCATTAAGGTGGTATCTAAAGTACCGGTTCTTTCGCCAACTAAAACCATCTGGACAAAGACGGGAGGAAAAACTTCGGGCGCCTCAGATAAAACCTGGGAAATTGGCTCTCCTTTTCTAACCCGGTCTCTGGCTTCAAAAATAACTTCTTGATAGCAACGATTTCCAACTATCTCCCCCACCGTCTGGAGGGCTTCGGCAATTGGAAGGCCACCCGCAATTAAAGTGGAGAGGTTTTCAGCAAAACGAGATAGATTAGTCATTTTAAAAAAGGGGCCTAAAATGGGAAGGGCCAGGGAGGTTCTGTCAAAAAATTCTTTTCCTTTTTTTGTCCGATGATATCTAAATCCAGCCAATATTAAGAGAATAATTCCTAAAATGAAGGCCCAGCCCCACTTTCTTAAAAAAGTAGCTGAGTTTATTACCAGTTGAGTAATGGCGGGGAGTTCCTGACCGGTTCCGGCCAAAACTTCGCCTAAATGAGGAATGACAAAAAAAATCATTAAGGCCAAAACCAAAAAGACAACAAACAAAACCAAAGCCGGATAAAGCATCGCTCCCCTGGCTTTAGCAGCTAAATGATATTCTCTCTCCAAATGGTCAGCTAAATATTCCAGGGCTTGGGAAAGGGTTCCGGAAACTTCGCCGGCTTTGACCATGGCAATATAAAAGGCGGAGAAAATTTCTGGATGCTTGGAAAGGGCGGCTGAAAAGGCGGTTCCTCCTTCTACTTCTTCAGATAGGTCTAAAATTCTTTCTTTTAAATCGAGATTCTTGGTCTGAGCAGCTAATGTTATCAGGGCCTCGACTAAGGGAATTTTGGATTTAAACATTATCGCGAGTTGTCTGGAAAATAAAACAATATCTTTTCGGCTAATCCTCTCAAAGAGTTTTACTCTTTTTGCATAGAGAGGTGGGACAGTTACTTCTTCCAAAACCGTAACATATAAGCCGTATTTTCTTAAAAGGGAAATGGCTGCTTCTTTTGAGGAAGCCTCAACTACTCCAGATTGACTCTCTCCCGTTTTGGTTCTCGCCTGGTAATTATATTTCATATATCGAGCTTTCGCGTAGCGAAAGCGAAGATAAAGAAGAGACTCATCTCTTCGACTCAGCGGATGAGCATTTTTAGTTCGACGGGATTGAGAGAATAATTGATGGCATTTTCCAGAGAAATTTCTTTCATCTTGACTAAACTGGCAAGAGCGCGATTCAAAGATATCATTCCCATTTCAGCTGAAGTTTCAATAACCAGGGGTAACTCATGAATTTTGTTCTCCCGAATCAAATTGGCAGTGGCTGGGGTATTGAGCATTACTTCGCAAGCTGGAATTAGGCCTCCTTTAATTCTGGGAATTAATCTCTGGGAAACTATTCCTAAAAGGGAACCGGATAACTGGGCCCTAATTTGGCTTTGCTGCTCAGGAGGAAAAGAATCGACAATTCGATGGATGGTCTGGCTAGCCGAATTAGTATGCAGGGTAGCGAAAACTAAATGTCCGGTTTCAGCAGTGGTGATAGCAATAGCTATGGTTTCGGGGTCTCTCATTTCCCCAACCATAATCACATCCGGGTCTTGACGAAAGGTAGCTCTCAAGGCCCGGGCAAAACTTGAAGTATCTTGATAAACCTCCCTTTGGTCAACAATTGCCCTGTCATCTTCAAAAACATATTCAATCGGGTCTTCAATGGTTATAATGTGGTCGGTTCGGGTATGATTTATCTCATCAATTAAAGCAGCTAAGGTAGTACTTTTGCCATGAGAAGAAGGGCCGGTAATTAAGACGAATCCTTGGGTGGTCTGAGTAAATTGGTGTAGAATCGGAGGAAGATTTAATTCTTCAATGGTTCTAACCTTAGCCGGGATTAACCTTAGGACGCAAGCAATCTCGCCTCTTTGGAAAAAAATATTAACTCTAAACCGAGCTCGGGTGGTGGGTGGGTTGTAGTCTAAAAAATTGTAAGAAAAATCAACATCTTTCTCCCCGAGGAATCTTTGAAGCCGTTCTTCGGTCATCAGAGCCTCAGCTAAGCCCCTGATATCACTTGAGGATAATTTTGGCTTTTTCAAAAGGGGAACCAATCTCGCGGCTATCCTGAGAACCGGTGGGTGACCAACCGAAAGATGGAGGTCAGAGGCCTGTTCTCGGACAGTGAGGGATAAGAGTTCGTTTAGTTGAGTTGTATAGTTAGGCATTTGGATTTATTTCAAAACGGCTTTTATTTCTTCGACTACTTCTGAAGGGGTGTGGTGGGCTTTGATTAAATATTTTGTTGCCCCCAGTTTTAATCCCTTTTCCACCTCTTCTTTCTGGCCAAGGTTAGATAAAATGACAATTTTTAACCTGGCTCCACCATATTGGTGGGGGGCATTTTTAATTTTTCCCAAGATCTCCCAACCATCAATCTGAGGCAAAACAATATCTAAAAGCAGAAGGTCAAATTTCTCTTCAGTTAATTTTCTTAAAGCGCTTTCACCTTCTTTGGCTACCTCAACGGAGAAACCACTATCTTTTAATTTAGTTGTATAAATGTCTATTAAAAATGGGTCATCCTCAACTATCAAAATTTTCTTCATAGAGGTTTAGAAATTAGGATTTAGAAATTAGAAATTAAGGAACTTGAATTACTACTTCTCCTCTGCCACTCGCAACACTTCTTCGATTGTTGTCACACCTGCCAGTACTTTCAATATGCCGTCTTGTTTCATATTAATCATTCCTTGTCTTTTTGCCTCTTTGAGAATTTCCCTTTCTTCAGGCATTTTTAAGATGATGTCAGAGAGTTGGTCGGTCATCGATAAAATTTCAAAGAGGCCAATCCGGCCGGTATAACCTTCATTATTGCATTTCCGACAACCGGTAGCTTTATAAATAGTTAATTTTTCTGACGTCTTAAAATCCTCTTTTGTTTTTGGAGGAAGTTCCTCAATTTCTTTTAAGATTAAATCTCGGATTTCTTTTTTTGGCGAAACAGGTTTTTTACAGTCATCGCATAATTTTCTGACCAATCTTTGGGCGATGGCAATACTTAAAGTAGGAGGAATCAAATAAGACTGGACACCCAAATCGAGAAGTCGAGGAATTACTCCCAGGGCATTAGAAGTGTGCAAGGTGGATAAAACAATGTGACCGGTCAAAGCGGCGTGGGTGGCTAAGGAAGCAGTTTCTGGGTCGCGAACCTCACCAACCATGATAATATCCGGGTCCTGCCTGATGACGTGGCGGAGACCGATAGCAAAATCATAACCAATTTCTGGTCTGGCTTGGGATTGGTTAACTCCTTCGATAAAGTATTCTACCGGGTCCTCTAAGGTAACAATATTTACCCCGTCTTTATTTAAAACTTGCAAGACGGCATACAAAGTAGTGGTTTTGCCGCAGCCGGTGGGACCAGTAGCTAAAATTAAACCGTAGGGTTTTTCAATTGCTGCTTTTACCACCTCGAAATTTCTTTTTTCCAAGCCCAGCTCTTCAAAAGTTTTTAAACCAACAGACGGATCTAAAACTCTTATTGCTACTTTTTCTCCCAGAGTAGTTGGGAAAGTTGAAACTCGAAAATCAATATTTTTACCATCGATGGTTGTCGAAAATCTGCCATCTTGAGGAATCCTCGTTTCATCAATTTTTAAATTAGAAAGAATTTTAATCCTGGCTACCACTGCCGGGTGGACTCGGAGAGGTAAAAAAATTGAAGAATGCAAAATTCCTAATAATCTAAATCTCACTCTTAATTTTTCTCGAACCGGTTCAATATGGATGTCAGAAGCCCGACCTTCCACCGCATGTCTTAAAACCACGGCCACAATCTTAGTAATGGGAGCTTCCTCAGCTAATCTTTCGAATTCAGCGGCTGTCCTCGGCCTAACTCTAACCTCTTCTTTCATTTCTACTTCTAACTCCTCTAAAGCTTTTCCTACCTCCCTTTTTAAAGTCCGATACTGTTTTAAAAGTTCAGAAAAGGTAGTGGGGGTAATGAGAAAAACTTGATAAGTATAGTTTTGCTGGCGAGCTAAAAATTTAAGAGCTTCCTGGGCTTTCAAATCTTCAGGATAGACCATCCCCACCTCTAAAACCTTTTCTTTTTTTGCTAAGGGAATCATCTGGTAGTGCCTGGCAGTTTCTCCCGGAATCATCCCTAAAGTTTCTAAAGGAACTTCGGCGACTGTGACATCCTTTAATGGTATTTTCAAATTTTTACTTTTCAAATCAAATAAAAAACTCTCAGAGCAAATCCTTCTTTCTAAAATTACCTCTTCTTCTTTCTTTCCGCTTTCCTTAATTTCGAATTCTAAGCTTGAAGCCTTCTCTCTTTCAATTACTCCTTTTTTTACTAGTTGTTGTAGCAAAGTCATAGGAAAAGATTTAAGATTAAAGATTTAAGATTAAAGTTATTTTTGCTTTTTGGCTTCAAGAGATTTTTCGAGACCATATAACATTTTCGAGCACTCTTCATATTCATTTATAAAATAATCTAACTTCTCTTTTGGAATATATTGTTTCTCGTAAGCTATTCTTAAATGATGTTTTGTTTCCCTGATTTCTCCTTGTGATCGGCTAATACTTTCTAAGTAGATATTGGTATGCTTGCTGCCAAATCCTTCTGCTAAATTAGCTGGTGCAGCATTAGAAGAGCGTCGTAATTGTGAACCAAGTTCATATAATTCAAATTTCGGAAAAGTCATAGTCAATTCGTGAATCTTCAAAGCTAACTTAAATAATTTTTGATAAACTTCTAAATCTTCAACTCGCATAACTTAAATCTTACAACTTACAACTTAAATCTAATAGGGGATGAAGGGATTTTCTCGGCCTATTTTCTCTATTATTTCCTCTTCGACAATAACTTCTCTAAAGGGTTCAATTTCTTCAAAAGGTTGAAGTTCTTTTAAAATTGGATTTTCTAAAATATTAAAATCTATCTCCACTTTTTTTAAAGGCTTTGTAACCTCTTCTAGGAAAATCGGTTTCTCTTTAACAAAAAAACCTCGCCAGATAACCAAAATGGTCACCAAGAGAATTATTCCAAAAATTATAATATAATATCTTTGAATCTTTCTTTTTTCCAAAAAGGTTATGGCCATGTTAATATGAGTAGATTTTTATTCGGAGATTGAAATCGATGGCCGTTTCTTCTTCTGGGCTAGAAAAAGAAATACTCTCTATTTCAATCATTCTGGCTGTTTTTTCTAAATTGGAAAGAAAGTTTTTAAAAGAGGGGTAGTCACCTGAAACTGTCAAATTCACTCCAGTCTCTTTAATTTCCGGACTAAAACCCTTTTTGATAAATTCTTCCTTAAGGGAGATAGCGGGACTGGGCATTATTTTCTTTAAAACTAAACCATTTTGAGAAGCAGCTATTTGAAGAAAATTGCCGAGAGAAGGTAATCCTGGCTCAGGCGGTAAGGCCGAATTGATTTTTGAAATTTCCTGTTCAAATTTTTTTAATTTTTCTTTAGCTTCACCAACCTCTGAAAAATATTTTCTTTCAGTTTGAAGCTCCGTTTCTTTTTCTTTAACCTTTGACTGGAGTAGCTTCAAATTCTGATATTTTGGCAAACTAAATCCAATTGCCAGAAGGAGTGCTAAGAAAAGTCCGAGAAGGATAGCTAAGGGACGAGAAATAGTCATAATTTACTTAAAGAATTGGGGGTCGAAGGAAAGATTTAAAATGAATTCAATTTCTCCCTTTTTCCCTAAAGAAATTTTAGTTAGCTTTGTCTCTTTAAGAAGGGTTTCACTTTTTGGAATCTGAATTTGTTGACCCAAGGCCGTAAAACTCTCGGCCTGACCAGTAAGGCTAACCTGAGCTTCACCAGGAGCTAAACTAATCTGGGAAATCCAAATTCTGGGATGAGTTGTTTTTTCTAAAAAATCAAAAAATTTTGAGGGGAGGAAATGACTTCCAAGCAATAGGTCAAAATCCTTAATTTTTTTCTGATAAGTTAAAATCTCTTCTTCCTGAGTGAGTTTTTGAGGGGTTCTTTCTTTGCTAATTTCTCCTTCTAAATTTTGAAGCTCGGTTAAAGATTTCTTTTGGAGGTAGCCCAAAATAAAGAAACTCAAAATTGCTCCGACAAGGAGGATGACTAAAACGTAAAATAAAATTTTTAACCAGAAAGGCAGGGGGGCCGCCTTCCTTGGAATTATCTCAACCATATGTTATTCGAGACCACGTAACGCCATTCCAACTGCGATGGCATAGGAAGACCCCATTTCTTTTAATGTCTTTTCTAAAATCGGGGGATAAAAAATGTGGGAAAAAGGATTGGCAATCTCGATTTCTTTTTTAAAATGGTCTTGAAAATATTCTTTTAAACCTGGCAGGTAGGCGGAGGCTCCGGCTAAAAAAATTTTTTGAGCCTCTTTCCCTTCAGTGAGATAAAAATTCTGAGAAATTTTTTCAATTTCTTTCAAAATTACATCAACTAAAGGAAGCAACAATTCTCTCACCTCAGCAGCTGGACTTTCTACAGCAGGCAAAATGCCATACTTTTCTTTAATATCCTCAGCTTCATTATAATCAATTCCTAAACCTTTGGATATCGTGGCAGTGAGTTCATTCCCAGCCATATCAAAGCTGTAAGACATTTTTAAAATTCTTTTCTCAATAATACTGCAGGTTGTGCTTTGAGCTCCAATATCTACTAAAATGACAATTCTCTTTTCTTCCCCGATTAAAGACCTTAAGAGCCCAAAAACTTCGGCCTCTAAGGCCTGGAGTTCCAGGCCAGAAATTTCAGCAATTTTTCGGTATTGGTTAATAATCTCGTTAGGAACAGCCACTAAAAGAATTTTTAATTTTGTTTTCCTCTGGTCAGAAACCTCACCTTCAATAATTTGCCAATCTAAGGTTACTTCAGCTAAGGGCAGAGGGACATACTGACGGGCTTCATATCTTACCGCCTGAGATAATTCTTCCCTTGTCATTGGTGGTAGTTCAAAAGAAGTAAAAAAACTGGAAAAATCGGGAATTGAAAAGACAGTCCGCCTGGTTTTAATTTTGGCTTCTTCCGTAATTGCTTTTATTGCCCGGGAAATATCTTCAGCAAAAAGTAGTAGAGTACTTTTCTCAAATGTCCGAAAAGGTCTTTGATAGAGAGCCTGGGCAGATATCTCACCATAATTTTCCAATTTTATTCTCTCCCCCCAGCGCGATAACTCCACTATTTTAATGCTTGAGGTCCCAACATCTATCCCTAAAGATTTTTTGGGAATAAATTCTAATGGTGTCCAAATCATATATCGAGCTTCCGAAGGAAGCGAAGATGAAGATGAAGCGTTAGCTTCATCGACTCTTTTATTATATCATAAAAGTATGCGGAGGAAAGCAAAAAATTTCATTCTCGACCTCCTTTATCCTAAATTTTGTTTTAACTGTGGTCGAGAAGGGAGTTATCTTTGTGAAGACTGTAAAAGTACTCTCGAAATTTTACAATCACATCAAAAATATATTTTTAAAAATCTTAAAGATTTATACTTTGCTCTCCCCTATCAAAAATCTTTAATTAAAAATTTAATCCAGCAGTTTAAATACCAACCATTTATCAAAGAACTAGCTCGCAACCTGTCTTCTTTAATAATAACTCATTTTCAATTACTCGACAACAAACCTAATTTCTTTGATTATACTTTAATCCCAATTCCTTTAGAAAAAAAGAAATTGAAGTGGCGAGGATTTAATCAAGCCGAGGAAATTGGAAAAGAACTATCTAAATTTTTAAAAATTTCATTATTAAATAACGTCTTAGCAAAAATAAAGGAAACCCCACCCCAGGTTGAGTTATCCGACGAAGAAAGAAAAGAGAATATAAAAGGGGCTTTTGCGGTAAGAAATGAAGAGTTAATTAAAAATAAAAAAATTCTTTTAGTTGATGATGTCTATACTACCGGTTCAACAATGGAAGAGTGCGCCCGAGTTTTAAAACGACCCACCGAAGGTGGGTACCCCGGCGCAAAAGAAATTATTGGCATAGTTGTTGCTCGAGGCTAGAAACTAAGAACTAATTACTAATAACTTAAAAACTCCGAATTATTCGGAGTTTTTAAGTTGGCGGAGGGTGCAGGACTCGAACCTGCAAGGGATTTCTCCCACTGGTTTTCAGGACCAGCCGAATAGCCATTCTCGCAACCCTCCAGCGGAGGAGGTGGGACTCGAACCCACAAGGCCGCTTTTTACACGACCGATGGTTTAGCAAACCATTCCCTTAACCAAATTCGGGGCACTCCTCCCAGTATTTTCATTTTACCCATCAAAATAAATTAAGTCAACTTGAATTTAAGCAAAATTTATGTTAATTTAAAAAAGCAATAAGGCGCCCGTAGCTCAATGGATCGAGCATTTGGCTGCGGACCAAAAGGTTGCACGTTCGAGTCGTGCCGGGCGCACATGAATCTCTCTACTCTCATTGAGGAAATTCCTAGGGTTGGGCCAGCTTATCAAAAGAGGCTAAAAAAATTGGGGATTAAAACTGTTAGAGACCTTCTTTTTCATTTTCCTCACCGTTATGAGGATTTTTCTGAAATAATTCCGATTTCAGAAGTTGAAGAAGGAAAAACCGTCTGCATTCAAGGAAAAATCACCGACATTAAAAATATCCGGATTTTTAAAAGAAGAATGACCATAACCGAAACGCTGGTAAATGATAATTCGGGAGGAATCCGAGTTACCTGGTTTAACCAGCCCTATTTAATAAACACCTTTAAAAAGGGTGATTTTGTTTTTCTGGTCGGGAAAATGGTTTCAAAAAAAGGAAGAAAATATCTATCCAGTCCGGCTTATGAAAAAATTCCGCCCCAATTTACAGAATCTCTGGGAAACGGAGAAAGATATGACTCGGTCCATACCGGAAGAATCATTCCCATTTACCCTGAAACCGAAGGAATGTCCTCACGGTGGCTAAGATTTATTATTAAACCCCTTTTAACAAAAATAAAAGACGGAATTCCCGAAACTCTGCCTGAAGAAATAAGAAAAGAGCAAGACCTGCTCCCGATTAAAACAGCTGTCTGGCAAATTCATTTCCCCGACACTTTAGAAAAAGCCGAGCTATCAAAAAAAAGATTTGTCTTTGAAGAGCTTTTTGACCTCGCCTTGGCGATTCTCCGTGAAAAAATAAAATTAGCGAAAGAA
>Ga0100379_10001674_pt1 | contig 21990 bp, 16 predicted proteins | sample CryGeymeta201503_FD_80418 | JGI IMG/M metagenome (GOLD analysis project Ga0100379, IMG submission 80418) | Groundwater microbial communities from Crystal Geyser aquifers in Utah, USA - Crystal Geyser metaG 2015-03 | ecosystem: Environmental > Aquatic > Deep subsurface > Groundwater | place...
ACTCGATTCGTAGTGATTATTTTTATTCATTGCTACTCCTATTAAACGTCATCTTCTACGCTGGATAAATTTTTGTCTGGTTGCTCGAACTGACAGTATTTTGCTTAACCCGAACTCAGGTTAACAGGTTTTTGAAACCTGTTAAGTTTTAAAAAACGGTTACTACTCAGGTAGATTAATGTGTTTTAAACTAATAATCTAGGAATTGAAAAACCATATACTAGAGCAAGGACGTTGATGGTGAAAAAAAATATCTACCAGAGTAGTAACAGAAAACTTTTAAATAAGTGCATCTAATTTAGCAGCCAATGTTTGCTTAGGAACTGCTCCTACTTGTTTATCCACTACTTCTCCATTTTTAATAAAAAGAATTGTTGGAATATTACGAATGCCATATTTTGAGGCTGTTTCTGGGTTATTATCCACATCTACTTTACCAATAATTGCTTTACCAGCATAGTCATTAGATAATTCTTCAACAATAGGCCCTACCATTCTACATGGGCCACACCAAACTGCCCAAAAATCTACTAATGCAACTTTATCTGATTTTAGTACTTGCTCCGCAAAATTGGAGTCTGTTAATTCTAATGCCATATCTTTTATTTTTAGTTATTATACTATATTTTTTATTTTGATGTAAAATTACAATTAAATTCTTATACACATTTGTAACAAAGGATACAAAATAGAATTTTTATTAACTTTCTACCTTATAAGATACTTCAAAAATGGTATCAAGTTTAGCTAAAAACTCATTCGATAAACCAATTTTTTTTGTTCTAGAAGACATTGATACTATTCCATTTTCGTCATCTTTTACATTAAATTTAAAATTAAATTTACCTGGAAAATCATTAATTAGTTCGTGTATTTCATTGATTAATTTTTCAGAAACATCTTTATTACTAATATTTATCACCAAACTTTTTGCTTTTTTCTCACGCAATTCTGATAGCAATTCAATATTGGATATTTTAAATTCTACATCTGTTTTTTCTTTTGCCCATTGTTTTTGTTGCACTTTCCCTTTTACAAATAAATATTGCCCTTGAATAAAATAGGGTCTAAACTTAATATAGTCTTCTCCAAAGACATATAAATCCTTAGATGCATAATAATCTTCTAATTTTAAAATCCCATAAGGTTTTCCATTTTTCGTCATTCTATCTTCGGCACCAACACAAATAGCAGCTAAAGAAAATTCTTTTCCTACTATTGACTCCATATTTGACAAAAGATCGAGATTTCCCTGACAAAAATTGTTCATTTCTAACTTAAAATCATCTAAGGGATGACCAGAAATAAAAATTCCTACAACTTCTTTTTCGGCATTTAATTTTTTTAATGTACTCCACACTTCGCATTGTGGTATAGGAGGTTCGTCAATAGCAGTTTCATCTTGTTCTCCAAACAGCGAAACCTGTGCTGAGTTAAGGTTTTCTTGGTATTTGTTCCCATACTTAATCACTTTTTCAAGAAATATACCACCGCCTTCTTGTTCAGTAAAATATTGAGCTCTATGTGTATTTGAAAATGAATCAAAACCACCTGCCAAAGCCAAACTTTCTAATGTTTTTTTGTTGGCAGCTCTTAAATCAATGCGTTTGGTTACATCAAAAATTGAAGTGAACGGACCATTTAACTTTCGTTCTTCAATAATTGATTCTACAGCCCTCTCACCCACTCCTTTTATTGCACCTAATCCAAAGCGAATTTCTCCTTGTTTGTTTACCGTAAATTTCAAAACCGATTCGTTAATATCTGGTCCTAATACTTTTATTCCCATCCGCTTACATTCATCCATAAAAAAAGTAACTTTACTAATTTCACTCATGTTGTTGCTCAACACAGAGGCCATATATTCGGCAGGATAATGTGCTTTTAAGTAGGCTGTTTGAAAACCTATCCAAGCATAACAAGTAGAATGAGATTTATTAAAAGCGTAGGCTGCAAATGCTTCCCAATCTTTCCATATTTTTTCTAATTTATCTTCTGGATGTCCTTTTTCTTTAGCTTGTTCAATGAATTGAGGTTTCATTTTATCCAACACAGAAATTTGCTTTTTCCCCATGGCTTTTCGTAAGACATCTGCCTCACCTTTAGTAAATCCAGCAATTTTTTGAGAAAGCAACATCACTTGCTCCTGATAGACCGTAACTCCATAGGTTTCTTTGAGGTATTCTTCCATTTCAGGAAGGTCATACGCCACTACTTCCTCTCCATGTTTCCTCTTTATAAAAGAAGGAATATACTCCATCGGCCCAGGTCGATACAATGCATTCATAGCAATTAAATCCGCAAAAACACTTGGTTTAAGGTCTTTTAAATGCTTTTGCATTCCAGCAGATTCGTACTGAAATGTTCCATTGGTAGCTCCTCGCTGAAAAAGCTCGTATGTTTTTTCATCTTCAATATCAAAACTTTCAGGATCGAGTTCTATTCCATGTTTATCTTTAATTATTTGAATGGCATCTTTAATAAGCGTTAATGTTTTTAATCCTAAAAAATCCATTTTTAACAAGCCAGCATCCTCAGCAACTGAGTTATCGAATTGAGTACAAGCCATGTCTGAATCTTTGGCTGTGGCTATGGGAACAAAATTGGTAATATCATCGGGTGTAATAATTACTCCGCAGGCATGAATCCCTGTGTTTCGCATGGCTCCTTCAACTTTCATTGCTTGTAAAAGCGTTTTGGCTTCTAAACTATTTCCACTTGCAATTTCACGTAATTGTTGTGCGTTGGAAAAATCTTCTTGTTTTTGTATTACTTTCTTCAATTCATCTTCCGAAGAATTAAATATTTTACTCAATTTCACTAAATCTGGAATTAATTTAGCTAATCTTCCTGCTTGGTCAAGTGGTAATTCAAAAACTCTAGCAGAATCTCGCACCGATGACTTTGCTGCCATTGTGCCATAGGTAATAATTTGAGCTACTTGGTTTTTCCCATATTTTTTTATCACATAATCCAACACCAATTGTCTGCCTTCATCATCAAAATCGATATCAATATCGGGCATGGAAATACGATCTGGATTTAAGAAACGCTCAAACAGTAAATCGTATTTTAATGGGTCGATGTTGGTTATTTTTGTACAGAATGCTACAACTGAACCTGCTGCTGAACCTCTTCCAGGACCTACGGAAACGCCCATTTTACGAGCTTCTCTTATGAAATCTTCAACAATTAAAAAATATCCTGGATATCCTGTTTTTTTGATAACTTCCAGTTCAAAGTCGATACGCTCTTTAATTTCTTCTGTTAGTTCTGCATAACGCTCTTTTGCTCCTTCATAAGTAATGTACCTCAAATAAGCATTTTCTCCAATTTTAAGACTGTGGTCTTCCTTATCTCTTTCATCTTTAAATTCGTCTGGAATATCAAATTCTGGAAGCAAAACCTCTCGAGCCAACTCGTAGGTTTCAATTTTATCTGCAACTTCTTTGGTGTTTGAAATTGCTTCTGGCAAATCAGCAAAGAGTTGTTTCATTTCATCTTGCGACTTAAAATAAAATTCATCATTAGGAAACCCAAATCGAAATTCTCTTCCTTTAGCTCCTATGTATTTTTTTGGCTGACTTACAAAATTTCCACCACCAATACATAATAATACATCTTGAGAAATAGCATCTTCTTTATTCAAATAATAGTTGTTGTTAGCTGCTATTAATTTTACCTGATGTTTTGCTGCAAAAGCCAATAACACCTTGTTTATATCATTTTCTTCTTCAATTCCGTGCCTGTTAATTTCTACATAAAAATCATCCTTGAAATTTGCTTTCCACCACAAAAATGCTTCTTCAGCTTGTTTTTCTCCTTCAAACAAAATTTTGTTCGGTATTTCTCCCCAAATTCCGCCTGTAAAAGCAATTAAATCTTCCTTGTATTCCAACAGAAGTTCCCTGTCTATTCGAGGAACATAATAAGAACCTTCGGTGTTGGCATAAGAAGCTAATTTTATTAAATGATGATAGCCATTTTTATTCTTAGCAATCAATACGGTTTGAAAACCATTGTCTTTTATTGATTTGTTTTTTCTGTCTTGACATAAATTAAATTCGCAACCAACAATTGGTTTAATCCCTTCTTTGAGTGCTGCCCGAACAAAGTGAAAAGTTGCCATCATGTTTCCATGGTCGGTGAGTGCAACGGCTTCCATTTTCAGTTCTTTGGCTTTACCAACCAATTCAACAACTTTGGTTGTAGATTGAAGTATGGAAAACTCTGTGTGATTGTGCAAGTGTATAAAATCACTTTTTTCTAATGCTTCCGAAATCGGAGTTACTGTTTTCAGAATGTCTTCGGGATTCACATCCTTTTTTTCTTTCGTGAAATTTGCAGCAGCAAGTGTTGGAGGCTCGTAAGAAATGTTTCCAATAAGCAATCCTTTCGGCTTAATGATGTTTAGTTTTAATAATTCAAAAAAACAGCGTGCGGTAGCGTCAACATCATAAGCAGCATCATGAGCATCGCCAAATCCAGTATTAAATAGTTTTTCGTGGAGGTCGATGAGTTTGGGATACTTAAACCCACCACCTCTTCCGCCAGGCAAGGCACAAAAATCAATGGATGATTTCATGGTGTCAAGCACCAATAATTCGGTTATATTATTTGCTATGGATAAGCGATAGAACTCAGCACCAACAATGTTTACATCAAAATCAACATTATGTCCAACATTGAATGTTGCCTTTTGTAAGTCTGCTAAAAACACATCTAACACAATTTTTAATTCAACTCCATCATTGTTAGCTCTTTCGGTGGTAATTCCATGTATTTTTGATACGCCAATGGGAATATCAAACCCTTCAGGTTTAACAATAAAATTTTTGGCAGAAAGCAATTTTCCTGATTCATCATGGAGTTGCCATGCCAGTTGAACCATTCTGGGCCAATTGTCAGAATCTGAAACAGGAGCTTTGTAGTCTCTAGGTAAACCTGTTGTTTCGGTATCGAAAATTAAAAACATAGTTGAAAATTAATGAAAAAAATGAGAGGTTAAAGTTAGTTAAATTCGTTGCTTAATAAAAAGAATTTATCATTTAAAACTAACTTTTTATAAACAATATTAAATGCCTTGTTTTGAAATAGGTTTACACAAAAAAGTGTAAAAAATGAACTAAAAAAATTCTTCTAAGACCTCGCTTTTGCTTTCGTTTTTTATCTATTTTTGATGAATTAATGCAGGTTTTAAGAAGAACAGCCATTACTAACAAGCATAAAAAGGAACGTACCATCTATCTTTCACTATCCTGACAAGGATTTAATTAAATATAATTTTGTAAATTTGCCTAACTTACGATTTGAATAATGAATAAAATCAAAATAAAGAATTTCGGACCAATTAAAAACGGGTATCAAGATAGTAACGGTTGGCTCGAAGTGAATAAAGTTACTGTATTTATTGGCAATCAAGGTTCGGGTAAAAGTACCGTAGCAAAATTGATTTCTACATTCATGTGGTTAGAGAAAGCCTTAATAAGAGGTGACATTAAGACGCCAGTTTCTCATCAAGATTTTATTGAACTTATTGAGTTTCATCGTTTAGAAAATTATTTACAACCCAATACACAAATTGAATATGAAGGTGCGACATACCGATTAGTTTTGTCTGGTAGTTCAAACAAGAAATCAATTGAGGCAACGAAATTAAACAAGAAATCTGTCAAACAACCTAAAATTATGTATGTTCCGGCTGAACGCAATTTTTTGAGTTCAATTACTAATATCAATAAGGTATCGGACTTGATAGTGGGTAGTTTAAAGAATTATTCAGTTGAATTTCGTAATGCACAACTTGCACACAAAGGCAAACCAATTGAATTGCCTATAAACAATACCAAAGTTGTTTACGACCCAAAAGATGATGAAAACTATTTGGTATTTGATGATAAACGATTGAAACTTTCTGATGCATCGAGCGGCTTTCACTCCATTGTTCCACTCCATTGGGTTACAAAATATTTGATTGAATTTGTAAAACAAGGAGAAAAGAAATTATTAGAATTATTGAGTACAGACCAAACTATTCGCAGAAATAATGAATTGAAAGCATTGAACACCTTAGGTCTAGTTGAAAAAACATTAAGATCAAATGAAAAGAAAATAAATGAAAAGTATGTGAGCAAATACTTTGTAAATATTGTTGAAGAACCCGAGCAAAATTTATTTCCAAGTTCTCAAAGGCTATTGTTGAATCAATTGTTAGCATATAACAACGGTAACAATTTATTAATAATAACTACGCATAGTCCGTATTTGATAAATTACCTCACGTTATCAGTAAAAGCTGAAATGGTAAAACAAAAACTAAATTCAGAAGAATCAAAGAGAAAATTGGCTGAAATTGTTCCGCTTGAAGCCACTTTAAGCCCAGAGAACTTGGTTATATATGAATTAAATGAAAAAGACGGATCTATAAGAAAACTGTCTGACTACAAGGGTTTGCCATCAGACGAAAACTTTTTAAACAATAGTCTTGAGGATTCGAATGAATTATTTTCACAATTACAAGAAATTGAAAAAGGATGGCGATAGATTTTTTTCAGACGAAATGTCGAAGCATAACAAAGGAAAAAGTTTTTGGTATATTTGACGCACCACCCGCAACCCTTTCATTTGAAAACCCTGATGGTTGGAATGTCTGGATTGATAATTCAAATGAAAAAGAAATCATTCATACAGCGATTGACCATTGTTTAGACATCCCTGGATCAGAAGGTGAAAGATGTGAGAGTATGATAACATATAATGATGTTCTTACTTTCATTGAATTAAAAGATAGAGATGGCGGAAGATGGGCAGGTAAAGCAAGAGATCAACTCATAAACACAATTGCTCTTTTCAAGAGAGATGTAAATATTAGTATATATAACCGACTTTATGGTCATATTGCAAATAAACAAAGACCTAATTTTAATGCTGGGGGTAAAACCTTTAGTCAAAAATTTGAGGACGAAACAGGTTTTATACTTAGGGTAAGCGATGTAATTAGAATTGAATAACTCCCCGATAAAAACCAACAGATTACTTCTCTCACACCAAAAGTCTTTTGTTTTCGTTTTTTTTCTATTTTTGATGAATTAATGCAGGTTTTTAGACGAACTGATATTGTGTGTAAGTTTAGAAAGACAGCGTTTCCTCTAAATAATAACCAAATAATGAGTATTTTTCTTATTTTTGCAACAAATAAACTGACTTTATAAAAAATGGCATTTGAAAGTTTAACGGACGACAAAATAGCTGACCTCCTTAATTGTCCAAAACGCTTGAATAATCCACAAGCGAGAAACAAAAACAAGGATGGACATGAACAAGTTAATTTTAGAGCTGTTGCGTTAGATAATTCAGGACACGAGTTTGAAATCTATAAACGCCAAAATCTTCGTGATGGGATGGAAGATGACTTTTCTTGTGGAATAAGTTGGCTTGCACCAAATGGGGAAACTTTAACATTAAAAAGATATAACGGACCAAATCACGACCATCCTAATCATTTAGAAAAACAAAAACTTGGATATACTTGCCACATTCATATGGCGACAGAGAAATATATAAAAGCGAATAGAAAAGCTGAAGGCTTTGCAATGACAACAGATAAATATACAACTATTGAAGGGGCATTACATTGTTTAGTAACTGATTGTAAAATTTCAGGAATTTCAACTACACCTGACATTACAAGTCAAACAAAATTATTCGAATGATGAACCTTGATATAAATAAACTACAAGAGACTCTTTGCTCATTAATGTGTGCTGAAGTAAAGATTAAGCCTAAAAATGGAAAACTACTTTCCATCGAAACGCCTTTTTACTTTGCAGACGGAGACCCATATCAAATTTATATAAAGGAAATGCCTGGTGGCATTATCAGATTGACAGATATGGGCCATACAATGATGCATTTAAGTTATGATAATGACATTGATAAATTTAGAGAAGGCACAAGAGGGAAAATTTTTGACCAAATAAAATCTGAGACTTTTATTGATGAAGATAATGGTGAATTTTTCATTGAGACGCCAATTGAAAATTTAGGGTATAATATTTTTCGACTTGGACAAGCATTAACGAAAATAAACGACCTCACTTTTTTAAACAGAGCAAGAGCTGAGTCAACTTTCTATGAAGATCTTCAAGAGCAACTTTATAAAATTGTTGGTGACGACAAAGTGAAAAAAGACTACTATTTTGAAGAAATGGAAAATGCAAGAGACTATCCTATTGACTATCGTATTGAAGGAAAGCATGCTCCATTATTTTTGTTTGGCATTCCAAATAGAGATAAAGCTCGTTTGACAACTATTATTTTAGAAAGACTTTTAAGAACGAAAGCTGACTTTGATAGCTTGTTAATTTTTTCTGACCAAGGTTCTATGCCAAAGCAAGACTTAGCAAGGCTTTCAAATGTGGGTGGTGAAATGATAGCTTCATTAGACGCTGAAACTGATTTTTCAAGAAAATTATTACGAAAAATAAATCAAAACTGATAAAAAAAACTACGCCCAATCAATCAGATGACCCAAAAACACAAACCAACAGAATACTCCAAAAAAGTCTTTCGCTTGGTTTTTTATAATTGATACCTCTTCCTAAGGAAGTTGTTGCTATAAAATACTTTTTTTTCTTGATCGAAAAAAGCTAATTTTACATTTTATGTTAGTTACTTTTCAATCCTATATCAACACGAATAAACTGTTTTTTCCAACTGAAAAAATTCTGCTTACTGTTAGTGGCGGAAAAGATTCTATGGCAATGCTGCATTTATTTATAGCTGCAAAATATACTTTTGGAGTGGCTCATTGTAATTTTCAACTTAGAGGAAAAGAAGCCGACAAAGACGAACTTTTTGTTCAACAGACGTGCAAACAACTCAACATTCCTTTTCATTCCATTAAATTTGAAACTACTGCTTTTGCCGAAAAAAATAAGGTTTCTACTCAAATGGCTGCCAGAACATTGCGTTATCAATGGTTTGAAGAATTAAGAAACACACACAATTACAACTATATTGCAACGGCTCACCACCAAAATGATGTGGCTGAAACCATGCTCATTAACCTTACTAAAGGCACTGGTTTAAGTGGTTTACATGGAATTAAAAATAAAAAAAATACACTTATTCGTCCGCTACTTTGTTTTAACAGTGCTGCTATTCAACATTACATTGAAAATAACAATATTTCTTTTAGAGAAGACCTAAGCAATGCTTCAACAAAATATGTACGCAATAAAATTAGACACGAAATACTACCTAAACTTGCCGAAATTAATCCCACAATTATTGAAACACTCAACCAGTCGGCACTTCATTTTTCGGCTGTTGAACGTATTTTAACTCAAAAAATTGAAGAAGAAAAAAATCGATGTTTTAGTTCTGAAAAAGAATGTATTAAAATAAATATTGAACAACTAAAAAAACTAACTCCTCTCCCAACCTATCTCTATTATTTTTTATTACCCTATCATTTTAATTTTGATGACTGTGACCAAATTGCAAATTCACTTCTCGCAATTTCTGGTAAGCGGTTTTTATCTTCTTCGCATCAACTTATTAAAGACCGAGAATATTTATTGCTTACTTCACTCCATTCAAACAATAAAAACAGTGTAACTATAAGCACATTGGAGGATTTTGAAAACAGCCCTGTTCCTATTAAAACAAGCGTTGTTAGCAATGAAAATATGCAATTCGTCAACAATAAAAAATTGGCCTATTTAGATGCTGATAAAATTACTTACCCACTTTTTTTTAGAAAATGGAACGAAGGCGATACTTTTTCCCCTTTTGGATTAAAAGGCAAGAAAAAAGTGAGTGATTTTTTTATTGACGAAAAATTTTCTATTCTCGAGAAAAAGGAATGTTGGTTACTAACAGATAAAAATGATGCTATTATCTGGGTAGTCAACTCTCGAATCGATAATTTTTATAGCGTAACCCCAACCACAAAAAAAATACTATTATTGGAAATCTTATAAAATGATTTACAAAGATCAACTTAATCATACCATAGAACTTACAACCGTTCCAAAACGAATTATAAGTGTTGTGCCATCACAAACCGAATTACTTTTTGAGTTGGGTTTAGATGAAGAAGTGATTGGTATCACTAAATTCTGTGTTCATCCAAAACAATGGTTTTTAGCAAAAACTAAAATTGGCGGAACAAAAAACCTAAACATCAAAAAAATTGAAGCCCTAAATCCCGATTTAATTATTGCCAACAAAGAAGAAAACAACGCTGAACAGATAAAATATTTGCAACAAAAATTTCCTGTTTGGACAAGCGATATTTCAACACTCGATGAAAGCTTAGCTATGATTAAGTCTATTGGGAAAATTATTGGAAAAACTAAAAATGCTACCACACTTTACTCAGCTATTCTTCACGAATTTGAAATATATAAAACCCATTTTACTAAACGCTATTCTGCACTCTATTTAATTTGGAAAACGCCTTACATGAGTGTTGGAAACGACACTATCATTCATAATTTATTGAATTATTGTGGTTTTAATAATGTGTTGAGCCACAAAAAACGCTATCCTGAAATTAGTGTAACAGAAATTGCTATACTGCAACCTGAATTCATTTTTCTTTCTTCCGAGCCTTATCCTTTTAAAGAAAAACACATCAACGAATTGCAAGAAATTGCTCCTAAAAGCAAAATTATATTGGTTGATGGCGAATTATTCTCTTGGTACGGCTCTCGTTTAAAACTTGCACCAACGTATTTTAGTCAGTTACGTTCTAACTTAAATTTATCTTAATTTTACCACGCTTTAAAAAAATAAACTTTTGTTAGTAGCTATAGAAATTACAACTTCCTACCCCCTTTGGTTTATTCCATTTTGCTTGCTGCTTGGAGTAATTTACGCTGGTATTTTTTACTACAAAGAAAATAAGTTTGAAGGCATTGCTGTTTGGCTAAAAAGAACTATGCTAACGCTTCGTTTTTTATTAATAAGTCTGCTTGCTTTTTTATTGCTTTCTCCTTTTTTAAAAACCATTTTCAACAAGGTTGATAAACCAATTATTATTATAGCTCAAGACAATTCTTCTTCAATTATTTTAGCTCATAATGCTACATTTAATAAAACTGCCTACTTAGAAAATTTAGCCAATTTAAGAACCACTTTATCAGAAAATTACGAGGTGCGTAGTTTTACTTTTGGAGAAAAAATTACAGAGCAACCAACCATCGATTTTTCTGAAAAAACAACCAATATAGCTCAGCTTTTTGAAGAAATAAACACCAAATTTTACAACAGAAACATAGGAGCATTAATTTTAGCTTCCGATGGAATTTACAATGAAGGGTCTAATCCCGTTTTTAGTGCCAATAAAACTGTTTTTCCTGTTTATAGCATTGCTTTGGGCGACACAACCATACATCCTGATATTATTTTAAAAGAAATAAAATCAAATAAAATCACCTTTTTAGATAATCAATTTCCTATTGAAATAAGTGGCTTTGCTCAATCTTGTTTGGGTAAAAAAACAACATTAACGGTAGCTCATAAAGGAAAAACTGTTTTTTCTAAAGAATTTTCCATTTCAACAAAACAACAACTTTTAAACGAAAGTATTTTCATTAAAGCTACCGAAGTTGGAGTGCAACGCTACACCATTTCTTTTTCGGTTGTTAATGGAGAAATTTCTACTACTAATAATGCTAAGGATATTTATGTAGAAGTGCTTGATGGCAGACAAAACATTCTCATTCTAGCCAACGCACCACACCCCGACATAAAAGCACTAAAAAATGGTATTGAATTTAATGAAAACTACAACGTAACTACTTCTTTTTTTAGTGATTTTGATGGCAACATTGCTCCCTTCAATTTAATTATTTTTCATCAAATTCCTGCTACCAGACCTGCCTGGATGAATACCATTGAAAAAGAACAAATGGCAACCCTCTATATTTTAGGAAATCAAACACTTTTTAATCAATTCAATGCGATGAATACTGGTTTGAATGTGCAAAACACCAACAATCGTTTCAATAGCGTTTTTGCTCATGTGCCAGATAATTTTCCGTTGTTTATTCTTTCGGAAGAAACTAAAAAACAAATTCAATATTTTCCTCCACTCGAAAGTGCTTTTGGCGAATACAGACTCAAAGAAAATGGTTATATACTTTTTCAGCAAAAAATTGGTGCCGTTGTAACCAATAATCCATTATTAGTTTTTTTTCAAAAAGACAAACAAAAAACAGCCATTCTATGCGGAGAAGGAATTTGGAGATGGAGAATGAGCGATTTTTCCAAAAACAATAACCACAACGCTTTTAATGAGCTTATCAATAAAACAGTGCAATTTTTAGCAGTGAAAGACAACAAAAACAAATTCAGAATTATTTCTAAAAATAGTTTTAACGAAAATGAAGAAATTGTTTTTAATGCAGAATTATATAATGATAGTTATGAACTAATTAATGAACCAGAAATTACCATTGAATTAAAAAATGAAGACGATAAAAAATACAACTTTGTGTTTAACAAAACTGCTAAAAGCTATTTCTTAAATGCAGGTATGTTGCCTGTTGGAAGCTACGAATATGTAGCAACCGTAAAACTAGGTGATAAAACCTTTACCGAAAAAGGGCAATTTCAGGTAAATGCACTTTTGCTAGAAGCCAACAATACAGTTGCCAACCATCAATTGCTCCAAAATTTATCCGAGAAACTAAACGGAAAAATGCTCTACCCCAATCAACTCAACCAATTGGCTGAAATGATTAACAAAGACAACAACATTGCTTCTATTATTTATGAAGAAACCGATTTGAAAGAACTCATTAATCTCCGATGGATTTTCTTTATTTTACTTGGTCTTCTTAGCCTAGAATGGTTCTTGAGAAAACGAAATGGAGCTTATTGAGTAAAAAAGTACTTAGGAGTACTAAGAAGTGCCTTGAGTATTTAGAAGTACTTAGGAGTTGAAAAACTCTGTGTTCTCTGTGTCTCTGTGGTAGGAAAAAGTACTTAGGAGTACTTAGAAGTTAGGAGTGCCATGAGTATTTAAAATGGAGCTAAAAAATTTCTTTATTTCACATTGGTATTTGCAGTATGAAAACCTATCAATCTATCATAAATTTGATTGGGCAACCGATGATATACCAAAATAGAATAATCATTTTCTGTAAGCATGTGTGTCCCTTCTACAGCAGAAATATCTCCTACATTTTTAGAGCCATCTTTCAGTAAACAATACACATAATTATAGTATCCTTGTTTGAGCAATACTTCATTTTTATAACTGCTTGATATAGAGTCATAGTTCATTTTAAATTCTTCTTTGAATTTCCAATCGGTAAATTTCCCGAAAAGATACAAATTTCCATCCGCAAAAGGCATTACGTTTGCTAAGGTAAAATGCACATTCACATAATCCGCTTCTACATGGCTGTTTTCTCCTTCATTTCGCTTAATCAAAAAATTTCCATTCAAATCAGGTCGTGTGTAGTATTTTTTATACGAACGATTGTCATCGAACACCAAAAACACATCATTTATTTTTTTTTCATTGTTATACTGAATTCGTTCCACATTCATGGTTTGATAACGTATGCTTTTTAAATCAAATTCTCTAAATTCGTTGTTTCCATCAAAGTTATTTTCTTGGTCATAATCAAAATCAAGTAAATTGTCTTTTATAAATCTTGGTTGTAGATTATAAATAGCATTGTCCCACCTAAAATTTTGCATTACCACCACATTCAAACTTCTAAAAGGATCTAAAATTTGATAACCCGTATGATCTATCTTAAAATCAACTTCTTGTTTAGAAAACTGATATTCAACACTTGTAGCTCTTTTGGTATCGATGGAAATAGAAACTAAACTTTCGTACAACATAAATCGTTTGGTTAAAATGGGTTCATTTTCTTTACCAACTTCATACACTTTAATGATGTAATTGCCCGATTTTGTGAATTTCACATGCTCATTTGGGAAAGTTAATTGGTAATTCAAATAAGGAATATCCGTATTTATTGAATAGTGATAATCAAAAATAATATCTTCAAAATAACCATCAATAAATTCATTGTTTTTAAGGTCGGAAGGAGTCCAATTAGCGTTACAATGAATAAAAGAATAATAATAATCTCTAGGTTGAATCCTAAAATCATCAAAAGTTAATTTTAAAATTTCACCAGAATTTAAAGGTATTATCGGATTTGTTAGTTGAGATGCAGTATTGTGTAGTAAAACAGTTTTAATGTTTTCATCATACACAAAGTCCTCATAACGCAAAAAATTTGATTTAAAATAATCGTCATCGGGAGTTAATGATACTTTATTTTTCATATCAAGAGGTAATGTGAAAAAACGAAACGACATCGTAATAAAAAAAATCAGTATTGAAACTAACAGTAAAAAAAATACATTTAAACCTATTTTATTCATCTTAATTTTTTATTTTATCCAAACATTTAACTGATAATCAATACTAAGCAGAGTTTGTCTATAGAGTCGAGAGTTTGGTTAGAATGTTTGAGATCGAGGTTTCGATAATCTAAAAATCATAGTCCCGATAGCTATCGGGATGACTGATTTGAAGATTGAGAATAACGAAGATATCGAACATTATGGACAAACTCTAGTTAGTCTGCTAAATTAATGGTTTAAACTGACTTAGTAAAGCACTTGTCAAATAATATAATTTTTTTATCTTTTTTACTTTGCAGGATAACCAAAATTTATACTTTTGTTGCAATTATTTTTCAATCTCGATAAATTATGTCAAAAGACGTTAAGATTAGTAAAGGTGCTAATATCAAATTAAAAGGTATAGCCGATAAGTTACATACTAACACATTTATTCCTACCGAAATTGTTTTAAAACCATCAGATTTTCCAACGCTAACCCCAAAACTTTCTGTTAAAGTTGGTGATAAGGTAAAAGCAGGTAGCCCTTTGTTTTTTAATAAAGAAAATGAAAGGATACTATTTACTTCACCTGTTAGTGGAGAAGTAATAGAAATCAATAGAGGTGAAAAAAGAAAAATTTTAGGTGTTAAGGTAAAAGCTGATACTGAAACTCAATACGAAAGTTTTGTAAAAGCTGACCCATTAACACTATCAAAAGAAGATATATTAGATAATTTACTTAAAAGTGGTGTTTGGCCATTTTTTCGTCAGCGACCTTATGATGTAATTGCCAACCCATCAGACACCCCAAAAGCTATTCATATTACAGCTTTAGACACCAATCCTTTAGCTCCTGATTATGGATTTATTGCTCATGGAAAAAATACAATATTTCAAACTGGATTAAATGCATTAACTAAACTTACCGCTGGAAAAGTTCACCTTAACATAAATGGTAATTTGAATGCTGACGAAGTGTTTACTTCTTCCAAAAATGTTCAACTAAATAAAATTGAAGGTCCACATCCAGCAGGAAATGTTGGCGTACAAATTCATCACATTGATCCTATTAATAAAGGAGATATTGTTTGGACATTAAAAGCATTAGATGTACTAACTATTGGTAAATTATTTATTGAAGGCAAATTTGATGCATCTCGTTCTGTAGCTTTTGTTGGATCCAAAGTTAAAAAACCTTCTTATATCAAAACTATTCTTGGAGCAAACATTAGCAACATCATCAACGGAAACGTTGAAGAAGGTGGAAGATACATTAGCGGAAACCCTTTAACGGGAACTCAAATAGCAGAAGATGGATACTTAGGTTTTTACGATTATCAATTAACAGTTATCCCTGAAGGCGGAAATAATCAGTTTTTTGGGTGGATGACACCAGGATTTGATAAATTTAGTTTATCAGGCACTTTCTTTTCTAAACTAATGCCGAACAAAGAATATGATTTGAACACAAACACGAATGGAGAAGAACGAGCATTTGTTGTTTCTGGTGAATATGAAAAAGTATTTCCTTTCGACATCTATCCAGTATATTTAATCAAATCAATTTTGGTTAACGATATTGAAGCAATGGAAAATTTAGGGATTTATGAAGTTGCTCCCGAAGATTTTGCTTTATGTGAATATGCTTGCACATCAAAAAATCCTGTGCAACAATATATAAGAGATGGATTAAATGTCTTGAAAAAAGAAATGGCGTAGAAAAAAGTACTTAGGAGTACTTAGAAGTGGGAAGAATTATAAATTAGAAATAAAACTGATAACATAAAAAAATATGAAAGTATTAGATGATATGATGCAAAAACTAAAACCGAAAGCAGATGGGAAGTTTCCATTGGCTTACACGGTTTGGGACGGTATGTACACTTTTCTATTTGTACCTGGACATACTAATAAAAATGGCGTACACATAAAAGATGGTATTGACTTAAAAAGAACCATGGTAATGGTAATTATTGCACTTATTCCTGCACTCCTATTTGGAATATACAATGTAGGTCACCAACACTTTTTAGCCGTTGGAAATGTATTACAAGATGCTCATGTTTGCGAAATGTTTTGGGATAAATTTATTTTTGGAGCATTAAAAGTACTTCCATTAATAATTGTGTCTTATGGTGTAGGATTGGGTATTGAGTTCGTATTTGCTGCATTTAATAAACATTCCATTCAAGAAGGATTTTTAGTTTCTGGGATGTTAATACCATTAATAGTTCCTGTAGATGTTCCTTTATGGATGGTTGCTGTGGCTACCATTTTTGCTGTGATTATCGGTAAAGAAGTATTTGGTGGAACAGGAATGAACATTGTAAATGTTGCCCTAACAGCAAGAGCTTTCTTATTCTTCGCTTATCCAACCAAAATGTCGGGAGATGAAGTTTGGGTGAGCACCACTTTAGAAGAAGGACAACAATTGGTTGATGGTTTTTCTGGAGCTACTCCCCTTGCAAAAGCAGTTGAAGGAGGAACAGAGGCACTTAATAATATGAACGCTAGCGTTATGGAATCATTTATTGGTTTTATTCCAGGTTCTATTGGCGAAACCTCTACCCTAGCCATTGGTTTGGGTGCATTATTGTTATTAATTACAGGCATAGCCAGTTGGAGAATTATGCTTTCAACAATTGTTGGTGGTTACGTAATGGCAATGTTGTTTAATTTATGGGGAGCAAATCCATTTATGGAACTTTCACCAATACATCAATTAGTAATAGGCGGTTTTGCATTTGGAGCCGTTTTTATGGCAACCGACCCAGTTACGGGTTCACAAACAAATACTGGAAAATATATTTACGGTTTTTTAATTGGGGTATTTGCTATTATGATACGTGTATTCAACCCTGCTTACCCAGAAGGAATGATGCTCGCTATTTTATTTATGAATATCATGGCCCCACTTATTGATCACTATGTTGTAGAAGCAAATATTAAAAGAAGACTTAAACGAGTTAGTGTTAACGCATAATTTAAAATAAAATGGACGTAAATAGCAATAAATACACAATTGGTTTTTCACTAGTAATGGTGGTTATAGTAGCTCTTATACTAGCCTTTGCATCAGAAAGTTTAAAACCCATGCAAAAAAAGAATGTCGAGCGTGAAAAAATGCAAAACATACTTCAATCTGTAGGATTAACGGTAACTAGAGATGATGCTAGAGAAAATTTTAATAAATTTATTACAGAACAAATAGTTTTGAATGAAAAAGGCGAAAAAGTTGATGGCTTAGCTTTTGAAATTGACATATTAAAAGAATACAAATCTGGCGGACAAAAAAACTTCCCTATTTTTATTTATGAAAATAATGGTGCTAAAAAATACATTATTCCATTAGTCGGCAAAGGATTGTGGGGACCAATTTGGGGCTACATTGCTTTAAATGAAGATAAAAACACAATTGCAGGAGCAAGCTTCGACCACAAAACAGAAACTCCTGGTTTAGGAGCCGAAATTAATCAAGGTTGGTTTCAAGCTCCATTTGTTGGTAAAAAAGTATTTGATGAATCAGGCACCTACCAATCTGTAAAAGTAATTAAAGGTGGAGCAAAAGAAGGAGATTTACATGGTGTAGATGCCATTAGCGGTGGAACAATAACTAGTAAAGGAGTTGAAGAAATGCTTATTAGAACATTAAAAACTTACGAACCTTATCTAAAATCATAAATTTCTTAATAAACAAAAATTATGAGCGAGTCATTATTTTCAAAAAAAAACTTAAAACTCATTAAAGATCCTCTTAATGATTCTAATCCTATCACAGTTCAGGTATTAGGTATATGTTCTGCATTAGCAATTACAGTAAAAGTAGAAACAGCTTTTGTGATGGCTGTTTCGGTAATAGCTGTAACTGCTGGGTCAAACGTAATTGTATCTCTGTTAAGAAATGTAATACCTTCTCGAATTAGAATTATTGTGCAATTAGTAATCGTTGCAAGTTTAGTAATTTTAGTAGATCAAGTATTAAAAGCATTTGTTTATGATGTAAGCAAACAACTTTCTGTATTTGTGGGATTAATTATAACTAACTGTATAATTATGGGACGTTTAGAAGCCTTTGCTCTAGCAAACAAACCGTGGGCATCATTTATGGATGGTGTAGGAAATGGAGTTGGTTATGGTCTAATTTTAGTAATTGTTGCTTTTTTTAGAGAGATTTTTGGCTCAGGCACACTTACTTTGCCAGGTATCGGAAAAATTGAAATTTTAACAAGCTTAGCAGAAAACACAGGTTATCAACACAATGGATTGATGATATTACCTCCTATGGCGTTGATTACTGTTGGTGTTTATATTTGGATACAACGAAGCAGAAATAGAAAATTAATTGAAAATCATTAATTTTTACAAACTAACATCAAACTTTAAACATTAAACTTATAAACGCATTATGGAATATATAAACATATTTGTAAAAGGTATTTTCATTGAAAATATGATTTTTGCCTATTTCTTAGGTATGTGTTCATACCTTGCAGTATCAAAAACAGTTAAAACAGCCAACGGACTTGGTTTGGCAGTTATTTTTGTGTTGGGCGTTACCGTACCAATGAACTATTTATTAGAAAACTATGTACTAAAAGAAGGTGCTTTATCTTGGCTAGGTCAGGACTATGCAGGAATAGATTTAAGCTTTTTAAGTTTCATTATGTTTATCGCTGTTATTGCCTCTATGGTTCAAATAGTAGAAATGGCAGTAGAAAAATTTGCTCCTGCTCTATATGGTGCTTTAGGTATTTTTTTACCATTAATAGCTGTTAACTGTTCTATTTTGGGTGGAGCGTTGTTTATGCAAGAAAGACAGTATGCAAACATTGGTGAAGCTACCGTATTTGGCTTAGGTTCTGGTGTGGGTTGGTGGTTAGCTATTGTTGCCATTGCAGCTATTAGAGAGAAAATTAAATATTCTCACATTCCTGCTCCACTAAGAGGTTTAGGAATAACATTTATTATTACAGGATTAATGGGAATTGCATTTATGAGCTTTATGGGAATTAAACTATAATAAACACCATCTATTTAATATAAAAAGAAACTAACACAAATAATTATGTTATTAGCAATAAGTACATTAACAATAGTAGTAGCCATTATCGTTTTCGCTATTGTTACAGTTTCATTAGTAGCCATTTTACTTTGGGCAAAATCTAAATTAACAAGTTCAGGTCCTGTAAAAATTACTATAAACGAAGAAAAAGTAATAGAAGTTGCTGCAGGCTCAACATTATTAACAACCTTAGGAAATGCTGGTATTTACCTTCCGTCTGCTTGTGGTGGTGGTGGAACTTGTCTTCAATGTAAATGTCATGTAAAAAGCGGTGGTGGAAGTATTTTACCAACTGAAGAACCTCATTTTTCTCGTAAAGAAATTGCTGAAGGAATGCGTTTAGGTTGTCAAGTTAAAGTGAAAGAAGATATGCACATTGAGGTAGAAGACGAAGTACTTGGTATCAAAGAATTTGAAGCAACGGTTGTTTCTAACTATAATGTAGCAACTTTTATTAAAGAATTTATTGTTGAAATTCCAGCAGACATGAACTACAAAGCAGGTGGATATATACAAATAAAAATTCCAGCTTGTACAGTAAAATATGCTGATATGGATATCTCGGCTCACCCACAAGACCATCCTGGAGAACCTGATAAATTTAAACCAGATTGGGATAAATTTGGATTATGGCCCTTAGTTATGAAAAATGATGAGGAAGTGGTTAGAGCCTATTCTATGGCCTCCTACCCTGCTGAAGGAAGACGAATTATGTTAAATGTACGTTGTGCCACACCTCCTTTCGATAGGGTTAAAGGTGGTTGGATGGATGTAAATCCTGGAATTGCTTCTTCTTTTATTTTTAATCAAAAAGTAGGTGATAAAGTAAAAATTTCAGGTCCTTATGGTGAGTTTTTCATTAATCCATCTGATTCTGAAATGCTTTACATTGGTGGAGGTGCTGGAATGGCTCCTATGCGTTCACACTTATATGAATTATTTAAAACTCTTAAAACAGGTAGAAAAGTAACTTATTGGTATGGAGGACGTTCTAAAGCTGAATTGTTCTACATTCACTATTTTAGAGATTTAGAAAAAGATTTCCCAAACTTCAAATTTTATTTAGCACTTTCAGAGCCTATGGAATCTGATAATTGGAAAGTAAAAAAAGATATTAATGATGAATCTGGTGATGGTTTTGTTGGATTTATTCATCAAGTTGTTATTGATAATTATTTAAGTAAACATGAATCGCCAGAAGACATAGAATTTTATTTCTGTGGACCTCCAATGATGAATAATGCTGTTGTTAAAATGTGTGACGAATGGGGTGTTCCTTCTGAAAATGTTCGTTTTGATGACTTTGGAGGGTAATTAATCTTGAAACTACCTATCTATAAAAAACCATTCAATAAAATTATTGAATGGTTTTTTATTATTAAAGTTGTTTAACCCAGAAAATTCATGAATTTTCTGGGTTAAACAACTTCACTTACAAATCACATAAGAAATAGTCAAACATCAATAAACTTTCACATATTTTACTAATTTCGTTGTTTAAATTTAGCATCCGATGAACAAAACATTATCTAACAGAATTAACAACCTTAGCGAATCACAAACATTGGCTATGGCAAGGTTAAGTAGAGAATTACAAGCCGAAGGAAAAGACGTTATTAGCCTTAGTATAGGTGAACCTGATTTTAATACGCCCGATTTCATTAAAGATGCTGCAAAAAAAGCATTAGATGAAAATTATACCCACTACACTCCTGTTCCTGGTTATTTAGAGTTAAGACAAGCTATTTCTAAAAAATTTAAGAGAGATAATAAGTTGGATTATTCTCCTGAACAAATTGTTGTTTCCACTGGAGCAAAACACGCCCTTACCAATTTAGCATTAAGCATCTTAAACCCTGGTGATGAAGTCATTTTGTTAGCTCCATATTGGGTAAGTTATATAGAAATGATAAAAATTACGGAAGCAACTCCTGTTTTAATTTCTTCTTCCATTTCAACTGATTTCAAAGTTACTCCTGCTCAAATAAAAGCTGCCATTACACCTAAAACCAGAATGCTTTGGTTTAGCTCTCCTTGCAATCCGAGTGGTTCTGTTTATACCAAAGAAGAACTTTTTGAAATTGCTCAACTCATAAAAAATTATCCCGATATCATTATTGTTTCTGACGAAATTTACGAACACATTAATTTTATTGGAAAACATGAAAGTATTGCTCAATTTGACTTTATAAATGAGCAAGTAGTAACTGTAAATGGCGTTTCTAAAGGATTTGCCATGACGGGTTGGAGAATTGGCTACATTGGTGCTCCCAAATGGATTGCTGATGCTTGTACAAAAATGCAAGGACAATTTACTTCTGGAACTTGCAGCATTGCCCAAAAGGCAGCTCAAGCAGCCTTAGAAGCCGATGCCTCTGTGGTACACGAAATGATTATTGCCTTTGAAAAAAGAAGAAACTTAGTCTATCAATTATTAAGTGAAATTCCTAGTCTTATTTTAAATGAACCCAAAGGAGCTTTTTATTTTTTCCCTGATGTGTCTGCCTATTTTGGAAAATCCTATAAAAATACCACCATCA
>Ga0100379_10001697_pt1 | contig 21804 bp, 7 predicted proteins | sample CryGeymeta201503_FD_80418 | JGI IMG/M metagenome (GOLD analysis project Ga0100379, IMG submission 80418) | Groundwater microbial communities from Crystal Geyser aquifers in Utah, USA - Crystal Geyser metaG 2015-03 | ecosystem: Environmental > Aquatic > Deep subsurface > Groundwater | place: USA...
AATGCAAAAGTGTGGCATGCAAAAAGAAGGTGAATTAATAGACCACATTAAAAAAGGAGATACCTATTTTAGTTATGTACAGTATGGAATCACAAAAAATTTATGGAAAAGTTACAATTAGTGTCTTTCTGTAAAACTAAGTGCAACGAATAAAACGTATATTTGATGCATTAAATGCAACGAATAAAGTATGTGTTCGCTAAAAATTAACCGAATAAAACATAAAACAACAACATGAAAAAATACACTTATACTGAAAAAAAAGATACCCGTTCGGGTTTTGGCGATGGTTTAACCGAATTGGGAAGAGAAAATCCTAATGTTGTTGCTCTTTGTGCCGATTTAACAGGCTCTTTAAAAATGAATCAGTTTGAAAAAGAAAATCCAGAACGGTTTTTTCAAGTAGGTATTGCTGAAGCCAACATGATAGGCATCGCTGCTGGCATGACTATAGGTGGAAAGATTCCTTTTACAGGAACATTTGCTAATTTTTCTACAGGTAGAGTGTATGACCAAATTCGTCAGTCAGTGGCTTATTCTGGTAAAAATGTAAAAATTTGTGCTTCGCATGCAGGATTAACATTAGGAGAGGACGGTGCTACACATCAAATTTTAGAAGATATTGGGTTGATGAAAATGCTTCCCGGAATGACTGTTATAAATCCTTGCGATTACAACCAAACCAAACAAGCTACCAAAGCAATAGCCAACCATGAAGGCCCTGTTTATTTGCGTTTTGGAAGACCTGCTGTTCCTGTTTTTATGAATGAAGAATTTGTAATTGGAAAAGCCATTGTATTGAATGAAGGTACAGATGTAAGTATTTTTGCTACAGGACATTTAGTTTGGGAAGCCATTCAAGCATGCGAAATATTGGAACAAAAAGGAATTAGTGCTGAAATTATTAACATTCACACCATAAAACCTCTGGATGATGAAGCAATTCTAAAATCAGCCAACAAAACAAAATGCATTGTAACCGCAGAAGAACACATGATTAATGGTGGTTTAGGCGATAGTATTGCTCAACTCATTTCAAGAAATAGCCCAATGCCAATTGAATATGTTGGCGTGAATGATACTTTTGGAGAAAGTGGAACTCCTGCCCAACTCATGGAAAAATATGGTTTAAATGCCGAAGCTATTGTTAAAGCAGTTGAAAAAGTAATAAAAAGAAAGTAAATTAATGTAACAATATAACAATTTGAAAATGTAACAATTAACCAATGACTTTCTAAACTCCTAAACTAACCCCAAACCTTAAACTACAAGCTTGACAACCGAAATAAACAAATGCATCGAAATTCTAAAAAGTGGAGGAGTTATTCTTTATCCAACAGATACCGTTTGGGGAATTGGTTGTGATGCTACCAATGCTGCAGCTGTTGACAAAATATTTCAACTCAAACAACGAACAGCATCCAAAAGTTTAATTGTGCTGGTTGCCAATGAAGGAATGTTGCAAAATCATGTAGTAGATGTTCCTGAACTGGCTTGGGATATAATAGATTTAGCAACTTCTCCAACAACTATTATTTATCCAAAAGGAAAAAATTTAGCGAAAAACGTACTTGCCGATGATGGAAGCATTGCTATTCGTATGATTAAAAATGATTTTTGTTCTCAAATGTTACAGAAATTCCGAAAACCAATTGTTTCTACTTCGGCTAATATTAGTGAAGCACCTACTCCACTTTCTTTTTCATCCATTCCAACAGCTTTTAAAAATAGTGTTGATTATGTTGTAAATCCTCAGTTTGATAAAGGAACACACAAACCTTCTGCTTTACTTAAAATTGGTATGGGTGGTGAAATTGAAGTAATTAGAAAATAAGTTACGTTTTTATATTTTTATCAAAAAAAGTTATAAATTGCATCTTATTTCATCAATTATAATTTTATAAATGGATAATAATCAGCAAATAATAAATAAGTTAATCGAAAAACTTGAACTACTTTTCAAGAAACACGAACAACTATCTCAAGAAATTCATACTTTAAATGAAGAAATTAATTCGCTAAAAAACGATGGATTTTCAAGTGAAATAATTGATGAAAAAATTATTCAGCCAACTCCAGAAATTGAAATTCCAGCTGTTCCACTTCCTGAAAAAGAAAAAGATACTGAATTTCAAGATTATTTAGCAACAACACAAGCTCAGATAAAAACAGCTCCAAAAACACCACAAAAATCAAACATCGAAAAATTTATTGGTGAAAACCTTATCAATAAAATTGGTATTGTGATTACTGTAATTGGCGTTGCTATTGGTGCTAAATATTCCATAGAAAATGAATTAATTAGCCCATTAACAAGAATTATTTTAGGCTATCTAACTGGTATTGCTTTAATGGTTGTTGGTATTAAACTTAAAAAAAACTTTACCAATTATAGTGCTGTTTTGGTGAGTGGTGCTATTGCCATTATGTACTTTATCACCTTTGCTGCTTATAGTTTTTACGGATTGTTTCCTCAACTACTCACTTTTGCATTAATGGTTGTATTTACCATTTTTGCAGTTATTGCCGCCCTCAATTACAACCAACAAGTAATTGCTCATATTGGGTTGGTTGGAGCTTATGCTGTTCCATTTCTATTGAGTGATGGTTCAGGAAAAGTGCTTATTCTTTTTTCTTACATGGCCATTATCAATATAGGAATTCTTATCATTTCGTTTAAAAAATATTGGAAATCTATTTTTTATTCGTCCTTCAGTTTTACCTGGCTTATTTTTCTTTCATGGTATGGTTTAAAATATGAATTAACTCAGCATTTTCAAATTGCTTTATGGTTTTCTGTATTGTTTTTTGTGATTTTTTACGTTACATTTTTGGCGTTCAAACTCATTAAAAAAGAAAAATTTTTAGGGTTTGATATTGTTATGTTGCTTGCCAATTCATTTGTTTTTTATGGAGTAGGTTATTCTATTTTTGATGGATATCCTTCGGGGATTTCATTTTTAGGTGCATTTACGTTAATCAATGCCATTATCCATTTTTCGGTAAGCACCTTACTTTACAAGTTAAAATTAGCCGATAAAAATTTGTTTTATCTCATCTTAGGGTTGGTACTTACTTTCATTACTATAGCCATTCCTGTTCAGTTAGATGGAAATTGGGTAACCATGATTTGGTCGGCTGAAACATTACTTCTATTTTGGATAGGAAGAACCAAAAATGTTCCTATTTATGAAAAATTATCCTTTCCACTTATTGCTCTTGCTTTTTTTAGTTTAGTTCACGATTGGGATTTTTATAGAATTTATTATTATTCTGAAAAAAATATAACACCTATTTTTAACATTGCTTTTTTAACCACATGCTTATTTATTATTTCATTGGTTTTAATCAATCTCATTGACAAAAAAAACAAATTAACAAACGAAAATACTTTTTTATTAAAATTGAGTAACCCTGTTTTAATCGCCTCAAAAGCCATTTTATTGTTCACGTTGTATTATGTGTTTGTGCTAGAAATTAAAGCCTATTGGGAGCAACCTTACATTAGCTCCATATCTTTATTTGAAAAAATTAAAGACTCTCCTTTCTATGCCAATTTTAATTTTAACTATTTTAAAACCATTTGGATAATCAACTTCTCTTTACTTTTTGCTTTTCTTCTCACCATTATAAATACGTATAAACTTAAAAATAAAATCATAGGAATCACTTCATTAATCCTTAGTGGACTAACTTTAATCGCTTTTATTTTTTCGGGTTTATATTATTTTGGAGAATTAAGAGAAAGTTATTTATCACAAGAATTGGCTGCCTATTATGAAATTGGAAAAAGTCATATTTTAGTACGATATATTTCGTTTTTTCTACTTGTCCTTTTATTTATAGCAATTTACAAACAGATTAAACAAGCTTTTGCCAATAAAAAATTATACCTCATTTATGGTTTAACACTCCATTTCACAATTATTTGTGTACTTAGTAATGAGTTCATTCATTGGATGGAATTGATGCACTCCACACAATCTTATAAACTAGGATTGAGTATTTTATGGGGCGTTTATGCTTTATTCTTAATCATTTTAGGAATTTGGAAACACAAGCAATATTTGCGAATTGCAGCGATTGTTTTATTTAGTATAACACTAATAAAATTGTTTTTCTACGACATTTCCAACCTCAACACGATAGCCAAAACCATTGTTTTTGTTTCGTTAGGAGTGTTGCTGCTTATCATATCCTTTTTATATACAAAATACAAATCTATAATTTCGCCCGATGATAAAAACTAGCTTTTTACCGCTGCTTATACTCTTATTTTTAGGAAGTAAAGTAACTGCTCAATATAGTAATTACAACCATAAAGCACCTGTTGAAGGGATTGAAAATCAGTGGCATCAACTTATTTTACCTAACGAACTGTATGCACACATAAAACCTGATTATGCTGACATTAGAATAATTGGAATTACCGAAAAAAACGATACCATTGAAGCTCCCTATTTATTGGAGTTAAATAAAAACATCACCACCTTATCGAAAATTGAGTTCAACCAAATTAACACCGTAAAAAACGACAAAGGAAATTACTTTACGTTTGAAATACCAACTCAAAAAACGATTAATCAAATTTTCTTAAATTTTAAATCTAAAAACTATGACCGAAAAATAACATTAGAAGGTAGCAACAATCAAAACGAATGGTTTACTATTTTAGCTGACTATAGAATTGTATCTATCCAAAATGAATTTACCAACTACCAATTCTGTACGCTAAAATTTCCATCAACCAACTTTACGTATTACCGATTATTTGTACCTATTGAGCAAAATATGGAGCTTCTATCTGCTTCACTTATGGAAGAAGTTGTTGTGAAAGGAAAAAGTGTTGAATTTAATTTTGTTGAATCACTTACAGAAAATAAAAAAGAAAAAACTACGCAACTAGACGTTAATCTTACTCAAATCTCGCCAGTAAGTTCTATAACTGTACCTGTTTCCGACACTATAGATTATTATAGAAATATTGAAATTTCCTACATTTCTGACAGTGTTAAAACCGAGAAAGGATGGAAATACAATTATGAAATAGTGTTTATCGGAACATTAAGCTCTCTCGAAAACAATCAATTTAATTTTAAAAGTACTATTGCAAAGCAATTTAAACTATCCATAACCAACAACGATAATACGCCTTTAACTATTGGAAATGTCCGAGTTGAAGGCTATACACACACTTTAACAGCAAGATTTACCGAGCCAGCAAACTACTTTTTACTTTATGGAAATGCTTCTGCTCAACATCCTTCCTACGACCTCAACTATTTTAAAGAAAACATTCCAACAACTCTTTCTTTATTAACTTTAGGAGAAACAACGGTTGTTCAAAAAGACAACAAACCCACCTCTGCACTATTTGAAAACCAAGCTTTTTTATGGGGAATCATGGGAATAGTCATTTTAATTTTAGGATGGTTTTCATTAAAAATGTTGCATGGAATGAAGCAAGAATAATTCTAAACCTACACTCTTCTTAAACATCAATTGTTGAAAACCTACTATTTTAGGGGTATTTTGGCTTAGTTTTAGCTCTATTTTTGTAACTAATCCTTAGCAAAATTTTATGAAATACTTAATTGGTTTAATTCTACTGTTTTTTCTAACCTCAAGTGTTTTAATTTCTTCGCATAAAAATCAATCACAAAAAATAATTACCGACCCCGAATTCGTTTCTTCCAATTCCCCTTGGGCTGATTCACTTATACAAACACTTTCGTTAGATGAAAAAATTGGTCAACTATTAATGATTGCAGCCTATTCAAACAGAGATGCTAAACATATTTCTGAAATTGATAGTTTAGTTAGTAAATATCATATTGGAGGTTTAATTTTTATGCAAGGAGGTCCAATTCGTCAGGCTCAACTTTACAACCGTTACCAAAAATTAGCAACTATTCCTTTACTTATTTCCATTGATGGCGAATGGGGTTTGGCAATGCGGTTAGATAGCACCATTAAATACCCTTGGCAAATGACTTTAGGAGCCATTCAAGATAATCAATTGATTTTTCAAATGGGTGTTGACATTGCAGAACAATGCAAACGATTAGGAATACAAGTGAATTTCGCTCCAGTTGTTGATGTCAATGTGAATCCAAAAAACCCCATTATCAATGCACGTTCTTTTGGTGAAAACAAAAAAAATGTGGCTAAAAAAGGAATTGCTTACATGAAAGGTTTGCAATCCTTAAATGTGCTTGCTAATGCCAAACATTTTCCTGGTCATGGTGATACTGACAAAGATTCGCACAAAGCATTGCCTATCGTTAATCATACAAAAGAGCGATTAGACTCTATTGAACTCTATCCTTTTAAAGAATTAATAAACAATGGATTAACAAGTATGATGGTGGCTCATTTGTTTATTCCTGCTTACGATACAACTAAAAACACCGCTACTACACTATCTAAAAATGTAGTTACTTACCTGCTCAAAGATTCATTAAAATTTGAAGGTTTGGTCTTTACCGATGCACTCAACATGAAAGGAGTAAGTTCATTTAATAAACCAGGTTATGTTGATGTTAAAGCTCTTTTGGCTGGAAATGACGTATTATTGTTTTCCGAAAATGTACCAACTGCCATTACCGAAATTAAAAAAGCTGTTGAAAATGGAGAGCTTTCGGAAGAAGAAATTACTGCCCGTTGCTTAAAAATCTTAAAAGCTAAAGAATGGGCTGGATTGAACAAATCGAAACAAGTAAAAACAACTAACCTTTACCGTGATTTGAATCAAAAGAAATATCATCTACTCAATAAAAAACTTTTTGAAAAAGCATTGACTGTTCTCAAAAATGATAGTTCTATTTTACCATTACAACGCTTAGAAACATTGAAAATAGCATCATTAAGCATCGGAAACGAAGGCGAAAATTACTTTCAAAAAACATTGGATTTATACTCTGATATAACTCATTTTTCAGTTTTAGATTTAACTACAATTAATACTGATTCATTGCAAAAACAATTAACGCCTTTTAATACCATTCTTGTTTCCATACATAAATCAGATGTAAACCCATGGAAAAGATATTCCATTGATGCTGCCACCAAAAACATAATTGCTCAATTAAACAAAACAAGCAATGTTATTTTAACTGTTTTTGCAAACCCTTATAGTTTGATAAATTTTGATGCTGCCAAAAAATCAAAAGGATTAGTAATGGCATATCAAAGCAATAACTACACGCAAGAAGCTGCTGCTCAATTGATTTTTGGTGCTATTGGTGCCAACGGAAAATTACCTGTAAGTATTTCCAAAAAACTTCCCGAAGGAACTGGAATTATTGTTCAACCCAATGGAAGATTGCAATACCGTGAACCAGAAGAAGCAGGTCTGTTTGAGCAAGATTTGTATCGCATTGATTCCATTGCCTTGTTTGGTATCAAAGAAAAAGCCTACCCAGGTTGTCAGGTTTTTGTTGCCAAAGATGGAAAAGTAATTTATAATAAATCTTTTGGGCATCATACATACGATAGCACAATTCAAGTTACAAACAACTCTATTTATGACATTGCTTCGGTTACTAAAATAGTTTCTCCATTGTTGGCAGTAATGCAATTACAGGACGAAGAAAAATTTAGTTTAGACAAAAACCTAGGCGACTATCTATATGAATTAATTCCAGATACATCTCCTTATTTTTCACTCAACTTACGAGAAATTTTAGCCCATCAATCGGGTTTACAAGCTTGGGTGCCTTTTTATGTCAAAACCATGCGCAAGGGAGTGTTAGACCCTGTTATTTATCATAAAGATTCTTCCACCTATTATCCTTATCGAGTGGCTAATAATATCTACATCAACAAGGAATATCCTGATATTATTTTTCAACGCATATTGAGAGGTCCTATCAAAGCAAAAGAATACAAATACAGCGATTTAGGTTATTATTTTTTGATGAAAGTAGCTGAAATTCAAAGTGGAAAGCCACTTAATGAATATGTTGAAAATGTGTATGCCCAATTAGGAATGAACAACGCTGGTTATTTGCCTCGAAATCGATTTTCGTTAGATAGAATCCCACCAACAGAAAATGATACAGTTTTCAGAAAGCAGCTCATACATGGCGATGTACACGACCCAGGTTCTGCCATGATGGGAGGTGTTGGTGGTCATGCTGGCGTGTTTTCAAATGCCAATGACTTGGGAAAAATTATGCAAATGTACTTGAACAAAGGAACGTATGGAGGCGAACAATACATTAAAGACACTACCTTAAATGAATTTATTAAATGTCAGTTTTGTGAAGATAGCTTAGGAAACAGAAGAGCTGCTGGTTTTGACAAACCTATAATGACAGGCGGAGGACCAACCTGCAATTGTGTTTCTTACCTCAGCTTTGGACATTCGGGTTTTACAGGTACATTGGTTTGGGCTGATCCTGCTGAAAATATAGTATATGTGTTTCTTTCCAATCGAGTACACCCACATACCGAAAACAATAAGCTCCTTAAATTAAATATTAGAACAAACATCCAACAAGTGGTGTATGATGCGATTAATAAGCAAAAAAAGTTAGGGGATTAGGTGTGGGAGTACTTAGGAATACTTAAAATACTTAGGAGTACTTATAAATGTGAGGGAGATTAAGGTTTCTTGTCAACTTATCCACAAATTTTGTTCTTTGATAAGTTTCCATTTACCCTTTTCTTTTCTAAAAAGTATAATATCTCCACTTCCCAAAAGCCAACCACCTTGTCCGCTATGTTCAATTATTACCATATTTTTTTCTTTATTAAAAATAGGTTTAGAATAGTGGTGGTGTCCATAATTCCCATAAAGTTTTCTAAAATTTTCCCAATAGTCTAATATGTCATCTTCTTGAACCTCATAAAGGTCTTTAGGTATCAAGCACCATACATTTATTAATTGGTCTTGATCCCATAAAAATATTTGATTTTTAATTTGTGATTTCATATATTTTTTGTCCTGAATGGTAAGAACCGTCTCGGGTTGTGAGTTTATAAACTTCTTTAATTCCGAACTATGCTTTAATGAAAAACAGTTTAATTTCATAAACTCTCGTCTGTCGTTAATAACACTATCTGCTTCAAAGATAGTATAATTCATAAAATCATAAATTTCTTGTTCGGAAATTACTGTGTTTTTACTTTTTAAATCTTCATAAGAATAACTTATTTTATTTTTTCTATAATTTCCATAGCCGTTAACAAATAACCCTATGAGAATAATGATTAAAAACCCTGCCCCCATTATGTAAAGGGTTGGAACTCCTAATTGCCTGATTTTTTTATTTCTCATTTTATCTCTAAACAACTTGTTGCCGATTTTGTGTTCTTGTTTTGAAATATCGTTTTAAACTAACAATGTTTTTTTAGTTTGCCATAAGCGATTATTGTCAATTATATTACCCAAATATACATTTTTTTATATTGCATCAAAAAAATTTGTGCTTTCCTTTTAAGTGAGCCTTATCAGCGAATGGTAGTTTATTCCATTATTAAACAAGGTTCTTCCTGAATGACAATAAGAATTCAATATAAAAAACCAAAAAGCCATATTGGTATAATGTTGTTACTACCAATTTCAATGGTATCTCTAACAACGTAAGCATTAACCATATTTTTAATTTGTTTTATTGATTTGTGAGAACACAAACAAATGCTAAGAAAATGGCATTAAATGTTTGTGCAAAAGAAATTGTTGATTGTTAAGAATTAGTTACAAGTGCATCAGAATTACACGCACATCAAATTTAATCAAAACAAATAAAATCACGAAAATTATCTTTATTAATCACTGTAAAGGAAGCGTCATAAGCTGCAATAAAGTTTTTAGGCAATTTTACTTTCGCTTTTGGATTCCATTTAAACTCAAAACCATTTATTTTACCACCTTTCTCTTCCACATAATCTACCTCTTGTTGTTGTATGGTTCTCCAGAAAAAACTATTGGCATATTTTAAATGATAATGATTTCTTTTCAATCGTTCTCCAATTAGAAAATTCTCCCATAAAGCACCAATATCATTTCTAAACTCAATTGGGTTAAAATTCTGAATTAGTGCATTTCTAATCCCATTATCATAGAAATAATATTTTTTATTGGTTTTTATCTCGTTTCTCAAATTTCTACTAAACGAAGGAAGAGCATAAACCACATAACCCAACTCCAATAAGCGTACGTAAGTGCCTACCGTATTTTTATCTACTCCAACCAATTGTGCAATTTCATTAAAACTCACTTCATTTCCCACCTGAAAAGCCAGTGCTTGAAGTATTTTTTCAAGCACGTCTGGTTTTTTTATGTTTGCATAAGATAAAATATCTTTATACAAATAACTTTCTGTTAGTTGATTTAGCAACTCAACTTCACTACCTCTATTGTTAATAATATCAGGATAAAATCCATATATTAATCTGGTTTCTAAATCACTTTGAGCAGCAATATATCCAAATTGTTTTTCGTATTCTTCGTAAGAAATTGGATACAGGTTATATTCCCATTTTCTACCTGTAAGTGGTTCGTTCATCTCATTTTTTAATTCAAATGCCGATGAGCCACTAACCAATAATTGAATATCTTTAAATTGGTCGTGAATAATTTTTAACGTAATTCCAATATTTTCAATTCGTTGAGCCTCATCAATAAACACAATTTTTGCATTGCCTAATATACTTTTAAGTTTCTCAATGGATGGATTAGTTAAATTACTTCTGACTATTGGTTCATCTCCATTTAAAAAAAGGTAATCTTTATGCTTTAACAACGCTTTAATTAAAGTTGTTTTCCCAACTTGTCTTGGTCCAATCAAGACTATGGCTTTGCCCTTAGAAAGTTTATCATCAACAATTTTTGTTAAAGTTCTTGTTATCATTTTATACGTTATTTTATACAAAAATAGTAATATTTAGTGAATTAATTCACTAAATATTACTATTTTTGTATAAAATAACGTATAAAATGATAACAAGAACTTTAACAAAAATTGTTGATGATAAACTTTCTAAGGGCAAAGCCATAGTCTTGATTGGACCAAGACAAGTTGGGAAAACAACTTTAATTAAAGCGTTGTTAAAGCATAAAGATTACCTTTTTTTAAATGGAGATGAACCAATAGTCAGAAGTAATTTAACTAATCCATCCATTGAGAAACTTAAAAGTATATTAGGCAATGCAAAAATTGTGTTTATTGATGAGGCTCAACGAATTGAAAATATTGGAATTACGTTAAAAATTATTCACGACCAATTTAAAGATATTCAATTATTGGTTAGTGGCTCATCGGCATTTGAATTAAAAAATGAGATGAACGAACCACTTACAGGTAGAAAATGGGAATATAACCTGTATCCAATTTCTTACGAAGAATACGAAAAACAATTTGGATATATTGCTGCTCAAAGTGATTTAGAAACCAGATTAATATATGGATTTTATCCTGATATTATTAACAATAGAGGTAGTGAAGTTGAGTTGCTAAATCAACTAACAGAAAGTTATTTGTATAAAGATATTTTATCTTATGCAAACATAAAAAAACCAGACGTGCTTGAAAAAATACTTCAAGCACTGGCTTTTCAGGTGGGAAATGAAGTGAGTTTTAATGAAATTGCACAATTGGTTGGAGTAGATAAAAATACGGTAGGCACTTACGTACGCTTATTGGAGTTGGGTTATGTGGTTTATGCTCTTCCTTCGTTTAGTAGAAATTTGAGAAACGAGATAAAAACCAATAAAAAATATTATTTCTATGATAATGGGATTAGAAATGCACTAATTCAGAATTTTAACCCAATTGAGTTTAGAAATGATATTGGTGCTTTATGGGAGAATTTTCTAATTGGAGAACGATTGAAAAGAAATCATTATCATTTAAAATATGCCAATAGTTTTTTCTGGAGAACCATACAACAACAAGAGGTAGATTATGTGGAAGAGAAAGGTGGTAAAATAAATGGTTTTGAGTTTAAATGGAATCCAAAAGCGAAAGTAAAATTGCCTAAAAACTTTATTGCAGCTTATGACGCTTCCTTTACAGTGATTAATAAAGATAATTTTCGTGATTTTATTTGTTTTGATTAAATTTGATGTGCGTGTAATTCTGATGCACTTGTAACTAATTCTTAACAATCAACAATTTCTTTTGCACAAACATTTAATGCCATTTTCTTAGCATTTGTTTGTGTTCTCACAAATCAATAAAACAAATTAAAAATATGGTTAATGCTTACGTTGTTAGAGATACCATTGAAATTGGTAGTAACAACATTATACCAATATGGCTTTTTGGTTTTTTATATTGAATTCTTATTGTCATTCAGGAAGAACCTTGTTTAATAATGGAATAAACTACCATTCGCTGATAAGGCTCACTTAAAAGGAAAGCACAAATTTTTTTGATGCAATATAAAAAAATGTATATTTGGGTAATATAATTGACAATAATCGCTTATGGCAAACTAAAAAAACATTGTTAGTTTAAAACGATATTTCAAAACAAGAACACAAAATCGGCAACAAGTTGTTTAGAGATAAAATGAGAAATAAAAAAATCAGGCAATTAGGAGTTCCAACCCTTTACATAATGGGGGCAGGGTTTTTAATCATTATTCTCATAGGGTTATTTGTTAACGGCTATGGAAATTATAGAAAAAATAAAATAAGTTATTCTTATGAAGATTTAAAAAGTAAAAACACAGTAATTTCCGAACAAGAAATTTATGATTTTATGAATTATACTATCTTTGAAGCAGATAGTGTTATTAACGACAGACGAGAGTTTATGAAATTAAACTGTTTTTCATTAAAGCATAGTTCGGAATTAAAGAAGTTTATAAACTCACAACCCGAGACGGTTCTTACCATTCAGGACAAAAAATATATGAAATCACAAATTAAAAATCAAATATTTTTATGGGATCAAGACCAATTAATAAATGTATGGTGCTTGATACCTAAAGACCTTTATGAGGTTCAAGAAGATGACATATTAGACTATTGGGAAAATTTTAGAAAACTTTATGGGAATTATGGACACCACCACTATTCTAAACCTATTTTTAATAAAGAAAAAAATATGGTAATAATTGAACATAGCGGACAAGGTGGTTGGCTTTTGGGAAGTGGAGATATTATACTTTTTAGAAAAGAAAAGGGTAAATGGAAACTTATCAAAGAACAAAATTTGTGGATAAGTTGACAAGAAACCTTAATCTCCCTCACATTTATAAGTACTCCTAAGTATTTTAAGTATTCCTAAGTACTCCCACACCTAATCCCCTAACTTTTTTTGCTTATTAATCGCATCATACACCACTTGTTGGATGTTTGTTCTAATATTTAATTTAAGGAGCTTATTGTTTTCGGTATGTGGGTGTACTCGATTGGAAAGAAACACATATACTATATTTTCAGCAGGATCAGCCCAAACCAATGTACCTGTAAAACCCGAATGTCCAAAGCTGAGGTAAGAAACACAATTGCAGGTTGGTCCTCCGCCTGTCATTATAGGTTTGTCAAAACCAGCAGCTCTTCTGTTTCCTAAGCTATCTTCACAAAACTGACATTTAATAAATTCATTTAAGGTAGTGTCTTTAATGTATTGTTCGCCTCCATACGTTCCTTTGTTCAAGTACATTTGCATAATTTTTCCCAAGTCATTGGCATTTGAAAACACGCCAGCATGACCACCAACACCTCCCATCATGGCAGAACCTGGGTCGTGTACATCGCCATGTATGAGCTGCTTTCTGAAAACTGTATCATTTTCTGTTGGTGGGATTCTATCTAACGAAAATCGATTTCGAGGCAAATAACCAGCGTTGTTCATTCCTAATTGGGCATACACATTTTCAACATATTCATTAAGTGGCTTTCCACTTTGAATTTCAGCTACTTTCATCAAAAAATAATAACCTAAATCGCTGTATTTGTATTCTTTTGCTTTGATAGGACCTCTCAATATGCGTTGAAAAATAATATCAGGATATTCCTTGTTGATGTAGATATTATTAGCCACTCGATAAGGATAATAGGTGGAAGAATCTTTATGATAAATAACAGGGTCTAACACTCCCTTGCGCATGGTTTTGACATAAAAAGGCACCCAAGCTTGTAAACCCGATTGATGGGCTAAAATTTCTCGTAAGTTGAGTGAAAAATAAGGAGATGTATCTGGAATTAATTCATATAGATAGTCGCCTAGGTTTTTGTCTAAACTAAATTTTTCTTCGTCCTGTAATTGCATTACTGCCAACAATGGAGAAACTATTTTAGTAACCGAAGCAATGTCATAAATAGAGTTGTTTGTAACTTGAATTGTGCTATCGTATGTATGATGCCCAAAAGATTTATTATAAATTACTTTTCCATCTTTGGCAACAAAAACCTGACAACCTGGGTAGGCTTTTTCTTTGATACCAAACAAGGCAATGGAATCAATGCGATACAAATCTTGCTCAAACAGACCTGCTTCTTCTGGTTCACGGTATTGCAATCTTCCATTGGGTTGAACAATAATTCCAGTTCCTTCGGGAAGTTTTTTGGAAATACTTACAGGTAATTTTCCGTTGGCACCAATAGCACCAAAAATCAATTGAGCAGCAGCTTCTTGCGTGTAGTTATTGCTTTGATATGCCATTACTAATCCTTTTGATTTTTTGGCAGCATCAAAATTTATCAAACTATAAGGGTTTGCAAAAACAGTTAAAATAACATTGCTTGTTTTGTTTAATTGAGCAATTATGTTTTTGGTGGCAGCATCAATGGAATATCTTTTCCATGGGTTTACATCTGATTTATGTATGGAAACAAGAATGGTATTAAAAGGCGTTAATTGTTTTTGCAATGAATCAGTATTAATTGTAGTTAAATCTAAAACTGAAAAATGAGTTATATCAGAGTATAAATCCAATGTTTTTTGAAAGTAATTTTCGCCTTCGTTTCCGATGCTTAATGATGCTATTTTCAATGTTTCTAAGCGTTGTAATGGTAAAATAGAACTATCATTTTTGAGAACAGTCAATGCTTTTTCAAAAAGTTTTTTATTGAGTAGATGATATTTCTTTTGATTCAAATCACGGTAAAGGTTAGTTGTTTTTACTTGTTTCGATTTGTTCAATCCAGCCCATTCTTTAGCTTTTAAGATTTTTAAGCAACGGGCAGTAATTTCTTCTTCCGAAAGCTCTCCATTTTCAACAGCTTTTTTAATTTCGGTAATGGCAGTTGGTACATTTTCGGAAAACAATAATACGTCATTTCCAGCCAAAAGAGCTTTAACATCAACATAACCTGGTTTATTAAATGAACTTACTCCTTTCATGTTGAGTGCATCGGTAAAGACCAAACCTTCAAATTTTAATGAATCTTTGAGCAGGTAAGTAACTACATTTTTAGATAGTGTAGTAGCGGTGTTTTTAGTTGTATCGTAAGCAGGAATAAACAAATGAGCCACCATCATACTTGTTAATCCATTGTTTATTAATTCTTTAAAAGGATAGAGTTCAATAGAGTCTAATCGCTCTTTTGTATGATTAACGATAGGCAATGCTTTGTGCGAATCTTTGTCAGTATCACCATGACCAGGAAAATGTTTGGCATTAGCAAGCACATTTAAGGATTGCAAACCTTTCATGTAAGCAATTCCTTTTTTAGCCACATTTTTTTTGTTTTCACCAAAAGAACGTGCATTGATAATGGGGTTTTTTGGATTCACATTGACATCAACAACTGGAGCGAAATTCACTTGTATTCCTAATCGTTTGCATTGTTCTGCAATGTCAACACCCATTTGAAAAATCAATTGATTATCTTGAATGGCTCCTAAAGTCATTTGCCAAGGGTATTTAATGGTGCTATCTAACCGCATTGCCAAACCCCATTCGCCATCAATGGAAATAAGTAAAGGAATAGTTGCTAATTTTTGGTAACGGTTGTAAAGTTGAGCCTGACGAATTGGACCTCCTTGCATAAAAATTAAACCTCCAATATGATATTTACTAACTAAACTATCAATTTCAGAAATATGTTTAGCATCTCTGTTTGAATAGGCTGCAATCATTAATAGTTGACCAATTTTTTCATCTAACGAAAGTGTTTGTATAAGTGAATCAGCCCAAGGGGAATTGGAAGAAACGAATTCGGGGTCGGTAATTATTTTTTGTGATTGATTTTTATGCGAAGAAATTAAAACACTTGAGGTTAGAAAAAACAGTAGAATTAAACCAATTAAGTATTTCATAAAATTTTGCTAAGGATTAGTTACAAAAATAGAGCTAAAACTAAGCCAAAATACCCCTAAAATAGTAGGTTTTCAACAATTGATGTTTAAGAAGAGTGTAGGTTTAGAATTATTCTTGCTTCATTCCATGCAACATTTTTAATGAAAACCATCCTAAAATTAAAATGACTATTCCCATGATTCCCCATAAAAAAGCTTGGTTTTCAAATAGTGCAGAGGTGGGTTTGTTGTCTTTTTGAACAACCGTTGTTTCTCCTAAAGTTAATAAAGAAAGAGTTGTTGGAATGTTTTCTTTAAAATAGTTGAGGTCGTAGGAAGGATGTTGAGCAGAAGCATTTCCATAAAGTAAAAAGTAGTTTGCTGGCTCGGTAAATCTTGCTGTTAAAGTGTGTGTATAGCCTTCAACTCGGACATTTCCAATAGTTAAAGGCGTATTATCGTTGTTGGTTATGGATAGTTTAAATTGCTTTGCAATAGTACTTTTAAAATTAAATTGATTGTTTTCGAGAGAGCTTAATGTTCCGATAAACACTATTTCATAATTGTATTTCCATCCTTTCTCGGTTTTAACACTGTCAGAAATGTAGGAAATTTCAATATTTCTATAATAATCTATAGTGTCGGAAACAGGTACAGTTATAGAACTTACTGGCGAGATTTGAGTAAGATTAACGTCTAGTTGCGTAGTTTTTTCTTTTTTATTTTCTGTAAGTGATTCAACAAAATTAAATTCAACACTTTTTCCTTTCACAACAACTTCTTCCATAAGTGAAGCAGATAGAAGCTCCATATTTTGCTCAATAGGTACAAATAATCGGTAATACGTAAAGTTGGTTGATGGAAATTTTAGCGTACAGAATTGGTAGTTGGTAAATTCATTTTGGATAGATACAATTCTATAGTCAGCTAAAATAGTAAACCATTCGTTTTGATTGTTGCTACCTTCTAATGTTATTTTTCGGTCATAGTTTTTAGATTTAAAATTTAAGAAAATTTGATTAATCGTTTTTTGAGTTGGTATTTCAAACGTAAAGTAATTTCCTTTGTCGTTTTTTACGGTGTTAATTTGGTTGAACTCAATTTTCGATAAGGTGGTGATGTTTTTATTTAACTCCAATAAATAGGGAGCTTCAATGGTATCGTTTTTTTCGGTAATTCCAATTATTCTAATGTCAGCATAATCAGGTTTTATGTGTGCATACAGTTCGTTAGGTAAAATAAGTTGATGCCACTGATTTTCAATCCCTTCAACAGGTGCTTTATGGTTGTAATTACTATATTGAGCAGTTACTTTACTTCCTAAAAATAAGAGTATAAGCAGCGGTAAAAAGCTAGTTTTTATCATCGGGCGAAATTATAGATTTGTATTTTGTATATAAAAAGGATATGATAAGCAGCAACACTCCTAACGAAACAAAAACAATGGTTTTGGCTATCGTGTTGAGGTTGGAAATGTCGTAGAAAAACAATTTTATTAGTGTTATACTAAATAAAACAATCGCTGCAATTCGCAAATATTGCTTGTGTTTCCAAATTCCTAAAATGATTAAGAATAAAGCATAAACGCCCCATAAAATACTCAATCCTAGTTTATAAGATTGTGTGGAGTGCATCAATTCCATCCAATGAATGAACTCATTACTAAGTACACAAATAATTGTGAAATGGAGTGTTAAACCATAAATGAGGTATAATTTTTTATTGGCAAAAGCTTGTTTAATCTGTTTGTAAATTGCTATAAATAAAAGGACAAGTAGAAAAAACGAAATATATCGTACTAAAATATGACTTTTTCCAATTTCATAATAGGCAGCCAATTCTTGTGATAAATAACTTTCTCTTAATTCTCCAAAATAATATAAACCCGAAAAAATAAAAGCGATTAAAGTTAGTCCACTAAGGATTAATGAAGTGATTCCTATGATTTTATTTTTAAGTTTATACGTATTTATAATGGTGAGAAGAAAAGCAAAAAGTAAAGAGAAGTTGATTATCCAAATGGTTTTAAAATAGTTAAAATTAAAATTGGCATAGAAAGGAGAGTCTTTAATTTTTTCAAATAAAGATATGGAGCTAATGTAAGGTTGCTCCCAATAGGCTTTAATTTCTAGCACAAACACATAATACAACGTGAACAATAAAATGGCTTTTGAGGCGATTAAAACAGGGTTACTCAATTTTAATAAAAAAGTATTTTCGTTTGTTAATTTGTTTTTTTTGTCAATGAGATTGATTAAAACCAATGAAATAATAAATAAGCATGTGGTTAAAAAAGCAATGTTAAAAATAGGTGTTATATTTTTTTCAGAATAATAATAAATTCTATAAAAATCCCAATCGTGAACTAAACTAAAAAAAGCAAGAGCAATAAGTGGAAAGGATAATTTTTCATAAATAGGAACATTTTTGGTTCTTCCTATCCAAAATAGAAGTAATGTTTCAGCCGACCAAATCATGGTTACCCAATTTCCATCTAACTGAACAGGAATGGCTATAGTAATGAAAGTAAGTACCAACCCTAAGATGAGATAAAACAAATTTTTATCGGCTAATTTTAACTTGTAAAGTAAGGTGCTTACCGAAAAATGGATAATGGCATTGATTAACGTAAATGCACCTAAAAATGAAATCCCCGAAGGATATCCATCAAAAATAGAATAACCTACTCCATAAAAAACAAATGAATTGGCAAGCAACATAACAATATCAAACCCTAAAAATTTTTCTTTTTTAATGAGTTTGAACGCCAAAAATGTAACGTAAAAAATCACAAAAAACAATACAGAAAACCATAAAGCAATTTGAAAATGCTGAGTTAATTCATATTTTAAACCATACCATGAAAGAAAAATAAGCCAGGTAAAACTGAAGGACGAATAAAAAATAGATTTCCAATATTTTTTAAACGAAATGATAAGAATTCCTATATTGATAATGGCCATGTAAGAAAAAAGAATAAGCACTTTTCCTGAACCATCACTCAATAGAAATGGAACAGCATAAGCTCCAACCAACCCAATATGAGCAATTACTTGTTGGTTGTAATTGAGGGCGGCAATAACTGCAAAAATGGTAAATACAACCATTAATGCAAAAGTGAGTAGTTGAGGAAACAATCCGTAAAAACTATAAGCAGCAAAGGTGATAAAGTACATAATGGCAATAGCACCACTCACCAAAACAGCACTATAATTGGTAAAGTTTTTTTTAAGTTTAATACCAACAACCATTAAAGCAATACCAGTTAGATAGCCTAAAATAATTCTTGTTAATGGGCTAATTAATTCATTTTCTATGGAATATTTAGCACCAATAGCAACGCCAATTACAGTAATCACAATACCAATTTTATTGATAAGGTTTTCACCAATAAATTTTTCGATGTTTGATTTTTGTGGTGTTTTTGGAGCTGTTTTTATCTGAGCTTGTGTTGTTGCTAAATAATCTTGAAATTCAGTATCTTTTTCTTTTTCAGGAAGTGGAACAGCTGGAATTTCAATTTCTGGAGTTGGCTGAATAATTTTTTCATCAATTATTTCACTTGAAAATCCATCGTTTTTTAGCGAATTAATTTCTTCATTTAAAGTATGAATTTCTTGAGATAGTTGTTCGTGTTTCTTGAAAAGTAGTTCAAGTTTTTCGATTAACTTATTTATTATTTGCTGATTATTATCCATTTATAAAATTATAATTGATGAAATAAGATGCAATTTATAACTTTTTTTGATAAAAATATAAAAACGTAACTTATTTTCTAATTACTTCAATTTCACCACCCATACCAATTTTAAGTAAAGCAGAAGGTTTGTGTGTTCCTTTATCAAACTGAGGATTTACAACATAATCAACACTATTTTTAAAAGCTGTTGGAATGGATGAAAAAGAAAGTGGAGTAGGTGCTTCACTAATATTAGCCGAAGTAGAAACAATTGGTTTTCGGAATTTCTGTAACATTTGAGAACAAAAATCATTTTTAATCATACGAATAGCAATGCTTCCATCATCGGCAAGTACGTTTTTCGCTAAATTTTTTCCTTTTGGATAAATAATAGTTGTTGGAGAAGTTGCTAAATCTATTATATCCCAAGCCAGTTCAGGAACATCTACTACATGATTTTGCAACATTCCTTCATTGGCAACCAGCACAATTAAACTTTTGGATGCTGTTCGTTGTTTGAGTTGAAATATTTTGTCAACAGCTGCAGCATTGGTAGCATCACAACCAATTCCCCAAACGGTATCTGTTGGATAAAGAATAACTCCTCCACTTTTTAGAATTTCGATGCATTTGTTTATTTCGGTTGTCAAGCTTGTAGTTTAAGGTTTGGGGTTAGTTTAGGAGTTTAGAAAGTCATTGGTTAATTGTTACATTTTCAAATTGTTATATTGTTACATTAATTTACTTTCTTTTTATTACTTTTTCAACTGCTTTAACAATAGCTTCGGCATTTAAACCATATTTTTCCATGAGTTGGGCAGGAGTTCCACTTTCTCCAAAAGTATCATTCACGCCAACATATTCAATTGGCATTGGGCTATTTCTTGAAATGAGTTGAGCAATACTATCGCCTAAACCACCATTAATCATGTGTTCTTCTGCGGTTACAATGCATTTTGTTTTGTTGGCTGATTTTAGAATTGCTTCATCATCCAGAGGTTTTATGGTGTGAATGTTAATAATTTCAGCACTAATTCCTTTTTGTTCCAATATTTCGCATGCTTGAATGGCTTCCCAAACTAAATGTCCTGTAGCAAAAATACTTACATCTGTACCTTCATTCAATACAATGGCTTTTCCAATTACAAATTCTTCATTCATAAAAACAGGAACAGCAGGTCTTCCAAAACGCAAATAAACAGGGCCTTCATGGTTGGCTATTGCTTTGGTAGCTTGTTTGGTTTGGTTGTAATCGCAAGGATTTATAACAGTCATTCCGGGAAGCATTTTCATCAACCCAATATCTTCTAAAATTTGATGTGTAGCACCGTCCTCTCCTAATGTTAATCCTGCATGCGAAGCACAAATTTTTACATTTTTACCAGAATAAGCCACTGACTGACGAATTTGGTCATACACTCTACCTGTAGAAAAATTAGCAAATGTTCCTGTAAAAGGAATCTTTCCACCTATAGTCATGCCAGCAGCGATGCCTATCATGTTGGCTTCAGCAATACCTACTTGAAAAAACCGTTCTGGATTTTCTTTTTCAAACTGATTCATTTTTAAAGAGCCTGTTAAATCGGCACAAAGAGCAACAACATTAGGATTTTCTCTTCCCAATTCGGTTAAACCATCGCCAAAACCCGAACGGGTATCTTTTTTTTCAGTATAAGTGTATTTTTTCATGTTGTTGTTTTATGTTTTATTCGGTTAATTTTTAGCGAACACATACTTTATTCGTTGCATTTAATGCATCAAATATACGTTTTATTCGTTGCACTTAGTTTTACAGAAAGACACTAATTGTAACTTTTCCATAAATTTTTTGTGATTCCATACTGTACATAACTAAAATAGGTATCTCCTTTTTTAATGTGGTCTATTAATTCACCTTCTTTTTGCATGCCACACTTTTGCATT
>Ga0100379_10001699_pt1 | contig 21792 bp, 14 predicted proteins | sample CryGeymeta201503_FD_80418 | JGI IMG/M metagenome (GOLD analysis project Ga0100379, IMG submission 80418) | Groundwater microbial communities from Crystal Geyser aquifers in Utah, USA - Crystal Geyser metaG 2015-03 | ecosystem: Environmental > Aquatic > Deep subsurface > Groundwater | place...
ACCAGTTATTGACATTGTTTTTTCAAACACGCCCGCTGTTTCGCCTTCAAACAAGGTATCAGCACGATTTGACCAATCATTCATTGATCCTGCAATCGTTACTGCATGCTCTGCTGGTTTGAAGTTGTTTTTCATGATCGCATCGTTCATGTCAACTCTAAAAGTAACTTGGTAGGTAGTAGCGGCTGGTAATAAATCAGCAAGATTATATGATTGAACTGCATTGTTTGAGTCCATGATATAAACTCTTGAATTTTCATGATCAACAATTACATCACCAGTATTATTAGCATTTGTATTTTCGCCAATAGGTCCAAGTGTAGTAACTACTTCTTTAGTATCTAAATTAACTAAATAGAATTTACCACCTGTAAAAGCCGGTCCAGCAATTAAATAAGAATTATCATTGTCATCGCCAAAACCATCATTTGTCATAACAGAGTTAAATACCGCTGCTTCAACACCAGTAACTACTAAGTCATCACCAACAACACCTGTTGAAAAGTTGAATGAAGCTGGTGCTGTACCAGTACCAGAAATCCAAACTGTATTTTCCGCAGCTAATGAAGAAAATCCACCACGAGCTTTTCCTGCTGGAATAGTATGTTCAGCTTCTTTAGTTAAAGTTGCGCCATTCCATTTTAGTACTACTACAACAGTAGAAGATGAGCCAGAAACTAATACAGTAACATCATTACCGGTTCCAACTACACCAAATGAATCGCCAGATCTTACGGCAGCTGTTGTTGGTTCATCAAAAACTACAACTGGTTCAGATGCTTCATCTGCCCAACGATAGATTTTCAAATTAGAAGTGTTTGCAGTTACAAGATTTGATGCAAATAACTGACCATCTTCAGTTGCTTTTATTTTATTGTATGGAAACGTACCACCTGTAATACCAGTTGTGCTTAACACACCAACTGAATCACTTGTAGCAGCATCTATAAGAACTGCTTTTAAACCACCTGAACGTGAAGCCAAAATTAAATGGCCAGTTGCAGCGTTATATCCCATTCCACGAGTATTATTATCATTTAAGAAATAATTGCCCTTTGGAGCGCCTAAACTCCAATTTGGGTCTTGGGCTTTTAATGAGGAGAATCCAGTTAAACCTACTACGAGAGTAAGTAACATGAACCAACCTAATTTAGTAACCTTGTTCATAGTTAACCTCTTTGGTTTTTGTTTTTGTTGTTTGTTTTACGGTATTACCCGTTTTGTTTTTTCAAAATGAAATACCTAATGACCACATTTGTGGGTGAGATAAGTATTTATGGTATTGAAAAGAATAACCGATTTTAATCGAATTTCTTGAGTTTAAATCATAGTTTAAACCAAAACCAGCGGTCACTCCACCATCCATTTGCTCGGCAATGAACAAGTTTCTATAACCACCTCGTAAAAATAGCATGTTCTTAAATGCATACTCAAGACCTACATCTAGAGCCTCCGCATTATCAGATGGATGTTTTGCATCAACTGCAACCGTTAATCGATTTAACGAATTTTCAAAGACATCCATTGCCAAACCTACTCTAAAGTTTAATGGCAAAGCCCATAAACTTGTTTCCATATATGCAGGTAAAAGATCATTATTTCCATTAATATTTGGATCAATATCATGAGCTTGTTTTAAATCATCACCAAACATTTGCATATCTGTACCAAAGTTGGTAATTGACATACCAATTCTGAGATTTTTAAATGGAGATGTGTATAAAACTCCCAAATCAACTGCGAAACCATTTGAAGAAGTATTCCAAATACGTTGAGAAATATACTTTGCGGTTGCTCCAAAGGAGAATTGATTTGTTAAATACCTTGAATAAGTTAAATTAATGGATAAGTCCATTGCACTATAGCGCTCACCAGTACCTTCTGGTGCTTGAATGGTTGTTACACCTTCATCACCATAGTTTAGAACCATCAGCCTAAGACCAAAGGTTCCTTGTAATCCGGTATAAAATGCTGCAGAAACATCTTGATAACTCGTTCCAACAAAATAGGTTGTGTTACTAAAAGAAACGATGTTCTTTTTTACTTGAGCTAATCCACCAGGATTCCAAAACAATGAATTTTCATCATCTGAAATGGCAGTGAATGCTCCACCCATGGCTGTTCCGCGGGTGAATGTTCCAATAGAAAGAAACGGTGCTGCTGTCGTTCCTACTTTATCTTGAGCTTTAATAAATTGAAGTGGTGCAGCAATAAGTAAAGCAAGTAAAATTTTAGAGTATAATTTCATTGTTGTACCTCAATTTATTTGATAATAGCAAACTTGCCTGTTTTGTTTCCAAGTCCAGGCGCTTCAACGTGATAGAAATACACGCCATAAGCTGTTTCCAGATTTTCTCTTGTTCTTAGATTCCAGCTAACTGTTCCGTCATTCATATTTCCAGTATGACGTAACTCTTTAACTAATTCTCCACGAACTGAGAATATTCTAATAATTGAATTTGCAGGGATATGGATAAAATCTATTCTTCTTTCACCTCTACCAGATGTAATTGTTGGTGGCAATTTACTTTCCCAAGATGCAGCTGCTAAATATGGATTTGGAACTACTTTAATTTTGTCCAATTCACTTTTTGCCATTTCGCTATCTACACTTGAGGTATCCGTTGAGAATGTAAAGAAGTCATTCGATCTGAATGTTTTGTTATGTACAATAGTGAGTTTATCACCAGTAACAGGAAGAGTGCCATCAGGTATTTGAATAATTGTTCCATCAGGAAGGAATTTATCATTATATACAAGGCTTACTTCTGCTACGATTTCACGCACATTATTAATTGTCTCAAATATGTATATGAAATCAAAGGAATCTAAACGCCCAACACTATCTGGCGACGCTTCACCATTTTGAGTACTTGAACGTCTCTCCCTGAAACCAAAGTCTACTTGTCTGTTTTCAGTAATGTTTTTGACTTTGAAATAGGTTGGTATTGCTGTTAGATTTGGCGCTTGAAAGCGTGAACCAACTCTACCTGCAATAGAAGTATCAACAATTGTTGAAGTAAATTCAATCTCGTAATCAAAAGGCACTACTTTTGAGATTAATAACCAACTTGGGCTATTATTCAATGTACCTTCTCTAACTCGAACTGATACTTTGTCTGAGATGTTAGCATTTTCACCATTCCAAGTAAATTCTTGTGGGTTAAATGCAGTTACATCATTTTGTAAAATGAGTCGCATCCCGTCAAAAATTGCACCTTCAGCACCTGTTACTGGAATTTGACTTAATAAAGTCTCAGTTCCCAATTTTACTGTAAATGTTGAAGAATTATATTCAAAAACAGTATCAGCAACTCCGCGATCAAATTCAATTCGATAATTGCCTTGATCAGGAACCATAGTCGGATTTAACACCTCAACCATAATCTCACCTGTAGCAGTATTGCTAGAACCAGCTTCAATATTTCCACTTACACCACCAACGGTGTAGCCAGAAACACCAGCATTTGGTTTAACTTCAACCACGTTTATGTCTTTTATAATTCTACCATCTTCCGAAACAGTTAATGCAAAGTTGTTTTCAGCAGGGTAAAAATCTCTACTACCTCTATCGTATGCTACAATGGCATAATAATAGATTTGGCCATTTACTACAGTTGTATCAACATAAGAGTGTTTTATTCCAATATCTGAACCAAGGTAAAATGGAACACCTCTTGTTCTATCCAATAAATCTGGATTTACCGCATAAGACGGTGTAGAAGTTGAAGATGTATCTTCTACTGGCTTCCATACTCCTTTTATTCCGTTTACTAAGTCAAACTGAACTATTGGTACAAGAACGGCTTCATTGCCACTATAATCAGTAACTCTTGATGGATCCAAGAAGAATGGATCAGTACTTCTATAGATTTTATATCCTTCAAAGTCATAACCTAAAATTGGGTCAAGTGAACGTTCTGCTATATCATTCCAATAAAGAACTACTTTATTATCACTAGCAAAAGCACTTAGGCTTGGTTTATCAGGTGGCTTAGCAAAGTTGTAATTTCTATTATAGATTTCTTGAACTGTTTGCACATTTTTAGTGATGTTATCTAAGTTTTCACCAAATACTAATGCCATTGAGAATCTCATTTTTTGGCCTGGTTCTAATCTGAAATAACCAGAACCGAAAATGAAGTCCCCATCAATACCACCTTGTGCCTGTTGTGTTTGTAATTCTCGGTTTGTAGTAAAGAAACCTGGAGTTAAGCCATCCCACATGGTTTGATCTCGGTCCATACGTACAGCACCTGGAGGAGTAAAATAATAGAATGAAGATAAACCAACCTGATCTGTCTCATCTACATCAAGTAACTCAAAGCTAGGTTCACCTGGAGTTGGTTTCCCATCTCCTTCGCCTTCATCACCTGTGCCAGAACGACCATCTCTACCAGTATCATCAGTTAGTGGATTCCAATCGCCATCGTTATCAATTCCATCATAAGCAGATTCATCAATCATTGTATTTTTCAATCCATGAGTTAATGAATCTAAAGCAGTAGGAGTTCCACCTCTTGTTGCTTGTGCAAAGCCAACATAATTAATGTATCTAAGAGCTGGAAGGGTTATAATATTACCATTAATATCTTGTTGACGACGAGTAAAGTGTAAGAAATAATCCTCATCAATTAGACCATCTAAGTCATCATCAATTAAATTCTTTTCTGTTACAGTTACTGCATCTACTTGGCCTTGAATGACAATTTGATTTTCCCTTAAAGTTGTACCTACAGATAAATTATAAGTAATACCTTGTGAAATAACAGTTGTATCACGATTTGGCATATACACGATTGTGCGTTTGTAGGTGTCCTCATCAATCAAAATAATTGGATCACCTGATGCTATAACTCTACCACCACTAATAGGGTTTGTATATTCTGGGAAATCAGTTAATGTAAAAACATTTCCGACACCTTCTGTACCTGGTGTAACAAAAGGAAAGCCATCTACATTTAGTTTGGTAGGATCACCATCACCATCGTTATCGATTCCATCAAAAGGGTTACCCGGAGATTCCATAAATGCGTATCCAACATAACCAACTTGTTGGCCACGATTTCCACGATTGTCAAAATCCCATGAGTACACAATTCTATTTGATTGATCAAAGAATGCCATATCATCTTGAGAGTCGCCATCGCCACCTGCAAGCGTTCCCACTGTTAAACCAACCGCAACTCTATTATAAGTAGTTGTTCCAGTATTGGTTAGTTCGTAAATCCAATAAACGGCATCTTGAGCTAAGAATTGAGACCATTGTAAACCTCTAACACTCATCGCTAAACCTTGACCTTTTCTAGTAGCGTCGGTTGAATCAGGAAGGAAGCCAAATAACTCAAAAAGCGTTTCGTCATTATGATCATCCATGTAGAAATAAGTCTCAAAATCTGAGTTTTGAATATCTCTACCAAAGAAACCGTTCCATTCCGCATTACCTGTTCCTGCATCAACCCAATTCGGTTGATCTGGCCAAAACTCTGGCCAAGTTTCAGGTTCTGTACTAATAGCAGGCTTTTCGTTAACACCGTCATTATTAGCGAAACCTGCCATTGGTTCAAATCCATAATATTTTAACTGACCAGGCCTTGGTGAAGCACCAGCTCTAGGTCCACGAACAGAAATACCTCTTTTAAATAAAGAATCGGCGACACCATCGTTATTCGTATCTACCGGTACTTCCATAACAATAACTGGTAGAACATCACCAATATAATTATTGAGAGAACCACGAGGCCACTCACCGCGAACCTCGCCAAGACCACCTAATAAACCATTGTTAAAAAAAGTAATATTAACACGGTTACCAGCAGTAGTCGCTTTTTTCTCGTAACTCCTATCGGAGCGATAAGCGACATCTTTAAGAAATTCAGGTACTTCAATTGAAGCTCCTTGAGCCAATACTGCCTGACTTATAAATAAGAGGCAAATAGTACTGAATAATTGTTTTGTTTTTTGTAAAGAAATCATACTGTTTTTGCTAAGAAATCCCTATTAAAAGTTGTAACGAGCACCGAGTGTCACACGTCTTGGTTCATTATAGAATTCAGGGCGATTATAATATTGATTTAAATAATATTCATTACCTGTGAACACTTTGGAATCTACTGCTTTTTGTAAGGAGTAGGTTGCGCGACCTGTATCACCAAATACACCATTTTCATTACCGATATCAAACAAATTATTAATAAAGGCAAATATTTGAACTTTTTGGGATCCAAAAGTAAAGTTTTTGTGAGCTCTTAAATCAAAGCTCCAAGTTGTTGGTTTTCTACGACTATTTAATGGAATAACTGTTGGCAAAATTACACCTGTTTGTTGAGTTGTAAATACTGGTGTGTAAGGGAAACCAGATCCCCAACCAAACACAGATCCAAAGCCCCAAGATGCAGTATTATAATCAGCAACTATATTCACTGTATGTAATTGATCCCATGGTAATGGAACAATCTGTGTTTCAAGTTGTTGTTTTGCAGCTGCAGCATTAAATGCCTGTGCCGGATCCGATGAATTACCTTTGGCTACTTGGAAAGTGTAGTTAAGACCAACATTAAAACCACCTGCAATTCTTTGGTCGTATCTTAATGTTAACCCTTTTATAAAGCCAAAAGAGGAGTTAATTATTTTACCATATCGTGCAGATGTACCATCAACTTGTATTGGGTCAGTTTCAGAACCAGCCAAATCTCTAATATCTCTGAAGAAAGCTGTGATCTCAATTGCAGATGTTGGTGTCAACTCTTGTTTTAAACCAATTTCTCCATTTATCGTTTTTTGAGAACCTAAATTTGCATTTCCAATTAATCCAATTAAGCCAGATCCACCACTATTAAGTCTGAATGCAGGATTTTGATAAAGGATTTCAAAATTTGGTATTTGGAAAAAGTGACCATAGGAGAAGTGAATAACACCACCTGCAGAAATTGGAAAAGCTATACCTAGACGAGGGCTAAACTGCCATTTTGTATCTGCATCTTTAAATACTTGTCCACCACTTTCCTGAAATACATTTCTTAAATCTTCGAAAACTACATTTCTGTCAGTTTCATCTGCAAATACTTTACCGTTAGAATCAAAGTAATCAAATCGAACCCCAACATTTACTATAAGTGAACCTATTTCAATTTTATCTTGTAAATACGCTGATATTTCCATTGGTTTTTGATCATATTCACCATTTACAAATAAAAATCCTGGATCTGTTAAAGACTGACGTACTAAAACTTCATCTTTATACTGAAGTCTATGCTGACGTGCTTCAATACCAAATTTAACTTGATTTTGATTATTAACCTGACTTGTAATATCCAATTTCGTTAACCAAGTATCTGTAGATCTATTGAAACGACCATTATTTGTACCACCAACTAAAAAATTTGAAAGCTTATCTGGTGCACGAACATTAGTAAAATCATTCGGCAAATATCTTGCATCAAATGGATCTTCATAAGCATAAGTGTAATACTTATTAAAGTTGTTAGAAATCGAAATATCATAAAATGTTCTATTTGAAAGAGTATGAGTCATTTTCAAATAGTTACTTCTGCTTCTATTGTATTGATTATTCTGAAAACCTGGGAGAAATTTTGCGTCATGATTATAATTTCTTAGTTGATCACCACCTAATAACATATTCGCAGCAATCTTAATGTTTGAACTAGCTCTCCAAGTTAATTTGAACTGACTAGATAAACGTTCATAAGGATTCATGCTTTCTACTGCACCATTCCCTCTACCTGTTGTATCTAATACAATTAATCTACCATCACCAGCAAATCCAACATCTAGTGCGTCAATATCTTCGGAGAATACTTGCTTTCCATATAAATGACCCTCATTGTAAAAATAACGAGCAGATGCAAAGAAAAATAATTTATCCTTAATAATTGGACCTTCAATGTTTGCCTCAATATTTCGAACAGCAATTGGGTTTACATCATTAATATTCATGAATAAATCATTCCTAGTGGAAAGATAATCTCCTTCAAATGTCATGAATCCACCAGCGAACTCATTTGAACCATCTCTAGTAACAATATTTACAATACCAGACATCGCCTGACCGTACTCAGCAGCAAAAGCTCCCGTAACTACTTGAACTTCTTGAACAGAGTTATTTTCAACATTTTGACTTACGCCACCATTAAAAACATCCGTAACCGGAATACCATCAACCCAATATCCAACCTCACCTGAGCGACCACCTCTAAAGTGACCATCAACAACACCAGCTTGTAATTCAACAACCTGATTTAAGTTTTCTACAGGAATTGCTTGAATTTGCTCACGACCTACAGATGCTAATGATGCTGTAACGTCTTTTTGAACCATTTCTTTGGTTGCCACAACTGTAATTTCTTCGCCCTGAAAAGTTTCTTCTTCCAAAGCAAAGTCTTGTGTGGTCGTTAAATCAATTCGAACCAATACATCGCTAATAACAACTTTTTTATAACCTAAATAGGAAACTTCTAAGTTGTATTTACCTGGTGAAATACCAATAATAATGTACTCACCATCTATATTAGTTGCAGAACCTCTCGTTGTGCCCGAAATAACAACGTTCGCACCAATAATGGTTTCGCCGCTGTTTTTGTCAGTTACAACACCTCGAATTTTACCGGTTTGAGCCGAGGCCAACACCGGTAATAAAAGTAACATGAATAACCATGCAAATCTGTATCGGATTTGTCCCATATAAATCCAGTTTTGTTTGTCAATAATTAGAAGGATGGGCAATATTTAACTGTACAACCGCAACAGTAAACCATTTAACCAACCTTTGAATCCAATAATAATGAAAGCGCTTACATTTTGCAAGTTATAAAAAGATAAATTTGTGCGAATTTTAAAAAAGTGCTTTCAGAACCCCAATTAATTGATTTTATTTATTTTATCCCTAAATATAGTTCTCAATATTTTGATTAGTTTTAATCTGTAACAACATGAAAGTGGGCCTTTTTTTGCAAACTCTTAACAACAAAATGCAATAATTGTGAAAATTTATATTTTCAAACCTAAACTTTTAAGTGTCTCTTTTTTTTTCTTTAGTTTTTGTTTTGAAGTTGATCAATAATCACTTTTATGAGTGTTTTTGATCTAAATTCACTTTTTTAGTATTAAATAACACTTTTTTTTGATTTCCCGTTTTTATTTTCAAGTTCGGCTTACTACTTTATAGTACATTACAGATTAAATGATGTCGTTAATATAAAAACTTGGCACTTATGAATTTTTCGCTCCGCGCCCGAATCATATCCATTTTTGTTGGTACTGGTATTCTAGTATCGTTATTTATGGCTCTCTATTTCCCAAATAAATCTACTTCAATGGGTAGAGAGATTTTAGTAGAGTCTTCTAGAAACACTACTGACGCTATATCTAAACAACTTTCTAATGCTGTTGAAGCAAGAATTTTAGATGATGGTGCTCTAATTCGTGATGCAATGGCTCACTTCGACAATGATCACTTAGATGACGGTGTATATAATATAGCCTTGTTCGACGAAATGTTACAACCAATCTATTCAGTTGGACCTAACAGTGATAAACTTGAATTAAAAGAAAGCATTAATGAAATTATTTATGCACAAGAAGGCGAATATTTAACATTCACTGCTCCCGTGTTCAGTAATGTCTCTTATGATAATGGCAAAAATATAATTGGGATTGTTAAAATCACCTATTCTGAAAAAACACTTATAAGCTCATCTTCAGAGATTTTATACACAACTATTATAATCTCTTTTGTTGCTCTTCTAATCTATATTGGTATGGGCTATTGGTTTGCAGGGTCAATCAACTCTCCTATTTTGAAAAACAACTCTCGATTGCAAGATGCTGCTAGAAGTATTAGTGATGCTTCGGAGCAAGTTGCTGCTTCTAGTCAGGATATGGCTGATGGTGCATCTCAACAAGCTTCATCTTTGGAAGAGACATCCGCTTCTCTTGAAGAATTAGCTTCTATGACCAAACGAAATGCTGAAAGCGCACAACAAGCAAATCAACTTTCTGAAGAAGCTCGAAAAGCTGCCACAAAAGGTAATAACGCAATGGTGAAAATGAATCAGTCTATGAATGAGTTAAAAAACTCTACTGATGAAACATCAAAAATTATTAAAGCAATTGATGAAATTGCATTCCAAACTAACTTATTGGCTTTAAATGCAGCAGTTGAAGCTGCAAGAGCTGGGCAAGCTGGGCTTGGATTTGCTGTAGTTGCCGAAGAAGTTCGCCGTTTAGCATTAAGAACATCTGATGCTGCTAAAGAAACAGAATCAATAATTGAACGATCTCGACAGGCTGCGAATGGTGGTGTATCTATTGCTGGATCAGTTGGTGAAATTCTAATTGAAATTGATCAAAAAACTCAAAAAGTTAATGAGCTTGTAAGTGAAATTACTGCAGCTTCTCTAGAACAATCACAAGGTTTAGAGCAAATTAACCGAGCAATGGGTCATGTTGATTCAGTAACTCAGAAAAACGCTGCAGGAGCCGAAGAAAATTCATCCGCAGCTGCAAATCTAAAATCTGAAGCAACTCAGTTAATTGATATTGTTCAAGAATTAACGACTCTCGTTAATGGCGAAGAGAATCATTCTAATAATGATGGTAATTCTTCAAAAAAGAAAAGTAAAAAATCAACTTCTCAAAATAACTCTTCTTCTAGATCTAAAAACTCCGGTGGTTATTCATCTGGTAATGCTCACCCTTCTGGTTATTCTAAAACCATGAAACAGAGTTCAAATGTAAACTCTAATCCATTTGGAAATATCGACCCATCTAAAGTTATTCCGATGGATGATGATTTTGAAGATTTTAAATAGATTAATCTAAATTTCGTAAAAAGCTCCAATTGGAGCTTTTTTTTGCCCTAATTACGCTTTATTCTAAATCAAATAAATATGATTTTGATTCCAAGCGATTTCTACAATTTAATCTTAAGTATTAATTTATGATTTTTGAAAAGAGTGTAATTTCTGCTTTATAAAATCAGACAGCTTGCATTTATATATTTGATTATAATGATTTAATAAAGGGTTCTATAAATATTTTTAATATCCCCAATTCTTTAATTTGCCCTTAATTTTGTTATTTCCCATAAGTAGTCTTCTACTTTATCTTGTTTCAAACGATTTATTTCTTCCAAATCAATTACTTCAGCAATAAGAACGCCTTTTTTATTTATGTAGTAAGGTATTTTACCTTTCCAAGCTATTCCAAGTCCTTGGTTAAACGATCCCGTTCTTAAATAAATAGGTGGAATAACCCATTCCCAATTTGTATTTATAAATCCCCATTTCCCATTTTTCTGAACAGCAGCAAATCCTTCACTAAAAAATAATCCATTTTGATATTCCTCAGATACAGCATCACCTTTAGTATCAATAAATCTTGTAACAGAATCTTTATAAACAACCGCAAATCCTTCTGAAAAACTTGAGCCAAAGTCAAATGTAGGTTCAATAAGCCAATCTCCATTGGATTTCAAATAACCTATTTTTTTATTTTTAATTACTTTTGCAATTCCATTTTGAAATGAATAGGCTTTATCAAAATCAGGTTTAATCACAATTAATCCAGATTTATTAATAAATCCCCATTTCTTATTAATCATAACAGCTGCAAGATTTTCACTAAAATTTAGCGCATCTTGATAACGGGGCTCAATAATTAGAGTTTCGTCAGTTGAAATAAAACCATAACTCCTATTTATTCTTACTCTTGCAAAACCTTCAGAGAACGAATCTGCAAAATCATATTTTTTTTTTGATATCGGTTGTAATTTACTATCCAGATAATTCCATTCATACTGACGCGATTTTGTAGGATTAAACTTTACCACCGTTTTTTTTACAGGGTAAACATTATTTGTAAACAGCCCCATCTTTTCGGCATAAATTTTTGATTCAGATTCATCGTTATAAGTAATAATTGTGAATTTAAATCCATAAGTAAATGGTAATAAAGCTCTTCCTTGTTTAATTACAGCAACTCCATTTTCAAAAATATAATCTTCATAATTGTATACAAAAAAAGAACTATCCCCAGAAACAGGGTCGATTAATGCCGTAGATTCATATAAACTAGGAATTGACGAAAACCCGGTTATCGTCCCTAAAGTGTCAATATATGTAATAGTACTATTTTTGAACGTCGGGAAATAGGGTTGAAAAGCATTCAGTTTTGAAAAGCTAAGAAAAACGCTTAGTAATCCTAAAAGTAATAATCGCATAGTTTTTTTTAAAACATAATTGAAATCCAAATTATCTTGAAAAATTACAGGAATCTTTGGTTGAAAAGAAATTCAAATTCGAATCCTATAAGATTGATAGGTTCTTGAATTGTTAATTTTGCTACTTTCATTCTCTTGATAATCAACAAACTCATGTAAATCTGACTTAAATTCAATGTTATTCAGAAATATTTTTTTAAGTTTTACCTTTTATTGTATTACACAATGTTTAAGTTCTTTGTAGATTTCACTAATCAACCATTTAAAACTTTAGTCTTTATCTTGCCTTATGTCCGTTAATCTATTTCTGGCCAATGAAACACATATCCCATACGCACAGGAAGTCTGTGATATGATTGAGGAATCAGCCAAAGTTCGCGGAACGGGTATTGCCAAACGCGAAGCTGCTTATATCATTACTAAAATGCAAGAAGGCAAAGCGGTAATCGCCTTAGATGACGCTAAGTTGATAGGTTTTTGTTATATCGAAACTTGGGGAGAAGGCAAATATGTTGTTAATTCAGGACTTATTGTTCATCCTGATTACAGAAAAACAGGTTTAGCAAAACAAATCAAGTCTAAAATTTTAGATATTTCATTAAAAAAATTCCCAGGTTCAAAAGTTTTTGGTATAACTACGAGCTTAGCTGTAATGAAAATCAACAGCGACTTAGGCTATAAACCTGTTACATTTTCAGAATTAACAGATGATGATAAATTCTGGGGCGGTTGTAAAAGCTGTGTGAATTACGACATTTTAACGCGAACAAATAGAAAAATGTGTTTGTGTACGGGAATGATTTATGTTCCACCAAAAGAAGAGACCCTTTCACTACCAAGTAAAATTGCTGAGCAAAAGAAAAAATCGAGATGGGATTATTTTCAGCAGTTTTTTAAAGTGGGAAGAATTCGTTTGAAAAGATGGTTTTCTAACGATTTAGTTAAAGTCGACGATCCTTCGCATCCTCGTTTATAAGTTGAAGAAATAAGCTTTTTGTATTCTAAGAACAAGCTTAGTTATTTGCATCAGCGAGTGTTTCTCTTAAGTACTTTAATGCTAATCCCATGTGATTTTCAACAGTTTTCACACTCATTTCAAGAATTTCAGCAACTTGTTTGTAACTCATTTCCTGTAAATAACAAAACTCGAAAACGGTTCTTCTTTTAACTGGCATTTGAGCTATTGCAGAATATATTTTGTCTTTCAATTCTGAATTAATGAGATCAGAGTCAGCCGCTGAACTTGTTTGTGTATCGAGTTCGTACACATCTAAACTAGAATTCTTTTGATTATCCCTAATTTGATTGAGCATTCTTGTGTACCCAATTTTAAAGAGATAAGCTTTTAAGGATTTATCAGGATCGATTTCTGTCCTATGCTCCCAAATCCATATAAAAGCTTGCTGTACAAGATCTTGCGCTACTTCCTCACGTATTCTTCTCTGAATCAGATAACGATATAGTTGTTTATTATGAACATCAAAAAAGAATTTAAAGGCTTTAGAATCGCCCATTCTTATTTTTTGAGCAATACGTTTTGTATCATCAGGTATTTCTAATGCAAGAAGTATTAGGATTGGAAACACGTTTAACTATTGATTCTATGTTCTTTAATTTTCGAAAAGATACAGAAATCTATTAGTAGACATACTGTTAGAATGACTTTATTTTATGAAATAACGAATGTTCACTTCGCAATACTATTTTTAGAAACGAGTTCTAACTTCCCATAAATCAGGGAAAACTGCATTAAATAGAGTATTCTTTAAATACTGAACGCCATCGCTTCCACCAGTTCCCATTTTGTTTCCGATTGTACGCTCTACCATTTTAACATGTCTGTAACGCCATTCTTGCAAGCCTTCATCAAAATCGACTAGAGACTCACATAATAATCCGATTTCACTTTTGTCATTCATAATGTCGAAAATCACATCTTGCATTTCTTGAGATGGATTAAACATCAAACCAGATTCATTTTCACGTTTTGGCGCTTCAACCTTATAACCCATTTTTTGCAGTAACTTGATAAAAGATTCCCATATTGTGGATTCCTCGGTTCTTTTAGTAAGTTGTTTGAAAGCCGCGGAATCGGCTTCATGCAAACTAAACATTCTCTTATGTCTCATTCCCAATAAAATTTCCAATTCTCTGAATTGAACGGATTGAAAACCAGATGCAGATTCCAAAAATTTACGAAATGATGAAAATGATAAAGGAGTCATGGTTTCCAAAATATCATTTTGACCAACTAGAGTTTTCATGATGACCAAAATCCGGCGCATTGTTTTTAAGGCAGCCCAAGGATGTCCTGCTTCCATTTCTTCACGAAGTAAATCAATTTCATGCAAAATTTGTTTAAACCATAATTCATAGGTTTGATGAATTATGATAAAAAGGAGTTCATCATGTTGAGCCGGACTCGATTTAAGTTCTTGAAGTTCTAAAAGTTCTTCTGTTTTTAGATAGGAAGTGTATGTTAAAGCCATATTTTTGAATTCTGAATGTTATATTCTTAATTTTTAATTGCTTAATAAAGCTTATTAATCCTCTTTTTGGGTTTTGTTCATTCAAATAAACCCATTTTTATACTAAGTAAGAAAAATACACTTTTTATAGGAACTCAGCTCAAGTCCGATTTCAAATCATCTTATTTTTTTTAGTTTTAAACGTTTCCAATTCATTGTGGGCAATTCATTTAAACAATATTTTTTAGGATTGATAATTGAAGAATGTACTTTTTCAATAAAAAATGACTATAATTTGTTTGAATTCATTTACTGCTAAAACATGGTTAAACCTGCATTAGCAGGAATTTAATTTTCTCTCTTTTAATAATTTTAGTGTTGCAACATGAATAAATCTACTCTTATCTGTTTATTATTTTTCAGCTTATCAAGTCATTTAGGTTTTTCTCAGATTTCTACTGAACCCCGAATCTATAATTATAGTTCTGCTCTACATTCATTAATATTTGATGAAACTACAAAATCAGTTTGGTTTATCGATTCTGTCAATAATGTTAGCACTATTAATTTAGTTGATAACAAACAAGATAGTTTCAAATGGATTCATCCAAGTTCACTTAATTTATTTTCCGATAGTTTAGTTGTCTTTTCAAGCAAGCAGAATACAGTTTCATTTATGAATAAACAGACTGGCTTCTTTAGATCGGTTGAATTACCCAATATTCCCTTTACAATAACTGGAGTTCTACTAATTGATAAACGCAAATGCATTATTTATGGTAAAGATCGCTTGTATGATTTAAAAACGGTTCTATTTGATATGAATGAAAAAACTATACAGCCAATAGAATTAGATAGTGGCGTCTATGGTTTACGATCAATCCATTTAGACAAAAATGGTACAGTTTGGTTATTCACCGACGATGCACTTTTTCGCTCCAAAAATCTAAAATCATGGGGAAAAGTTATTGATAAATCTCGATTTAAAGGTTTTTTTACTGACTTTGAAATCTTGGGTGATTACCTTTTCTTAACTCATATTCGTGGAGAAATTTATCGATTTAACATTGATAATCTAGATGCAGAACCCGATATAGTTAACCAAACGCCTTATTCGACTTTTCACAGTTGTGTTTTAAACAAAAATCAACTTGTGATAGCATCTTTACATGAGGTTCATTACATAAAAGGAGGGAAATGGGAACCTATTCCTGATTTTAGTCCAGATATTGAAACAACAGAGGTTAAAGACTTAATTCGATTCAGTGAAAACCAAGTTTTAGTTGTTACGAACCTTGGTTTTCATCTTATTTCTTTAAACTGATTTTACTAATCAACTCAGTTTCGTATCTATTACACTACTTTAAAAACTGTATTACTTCGAGCTCTATTAAATTTGATTTGATCGATTTATTCACTTTCGAATCTTGGTGAATCACTGATTATTTTGTTGAAATACCCTTTAAATAATACGCACAATATTATTATCTGAATCATAACTATTTATTTTATTAAGCTTATCATGAAACTTAAACTATTGTTTTTATTTGGCATTAATTTTTGTTTTCTATTTTCTGCAAACGCTCAGTTTAAAACAATTCAAGCTCTTGGTGCAAAGAAATATGATGCTGAGACACACAGTATTTGGTACACCAATTCTGCGTTGGAACTTCATAAATTTGATTTAAAAACCAATGAAGATTTGCTTATCAATCAAGTTAGAGCAAGTCGTATTTTGGTAAAAAAAGATAGTATTCTAACATGGTTCGGTAATTCTTTTAATAGTGTTCACAAAAAGACACTTCAATTAAATACTTTTAAAGTGAAAAGTGATGTAGAACACCCAACGTCTATTTCCTTTTTTGATGATAACCAAGCCATTTTTTGTGGAATGACAAATGGCGATGGATTAGAAGTCTGCAACTATGATTTCAAAACAAAAAAATCTATCAAGTTGCTAATACCAGACTACGCTTATAACTGTAAGAATTTAATAATCGACTCAAACAAAAACACATGGTTGCTTACCACTGATTATTTGTTCCGTTTAAAAGCCGATTCTTCAAGATTTGAACAAATCATGCAAGTTAATGATGAAACTGGTCGTTTTTCGAACTTAACTCTACATCAAAAAACTCTTTATTTGACTGCTGAAAAGAACATTATTTTGCAAATCTATGTTAACGAATCCGAGTTAGAGATAAAAAAAATGAGTTATTTACCTCCACTCAATCCAAGTCAAATAAGCTTTTCACCATCTGGGAAAATTGCTGCTTTTGGTGAAAAAAAACTTAGTTATATAAAAAATGGAGAATGGGTTAAAGTAAAACAGTCCATCTTAGAAGCTTATGAACCACCTTTTTATTCAATCAATTTTATTAACGAAACACAATTGTTAGTAAGCACTGCTTATTCATTTGGAATTATAGAAATTGATTGAAATCAGCTAGTTGCAAAAAAAGCCATGTTTAAAGTACTTATTATACATGCCTTTTTTTGATCAAAATAATTAATAAAAAGCGCAATCAATTCAACTCAGTACCAATTACACTGCCTTTAAAAACGGGATTTTCATCCTTAGTTTCTTCAGCTAATAATTGTCTTTGAGTTTCTTCGAATTCCATTCTTTTAGCGATTCGGTCTTTTTCAACGGTGTCTTCTGGTTCTAAATGATGTTCCCAATCAAAACTTACATGTTCCCATTGTAGCTCATAACCAAATGCTTTGAAAATGGTGTAACCAGGCTTAAATCCAACCCAATTTCCGCCCCACCAAGCCGCCGAAACCGATTGTGAAGTTATGTACCAAACGCCGTTATATTGGAAGTCTTCGGCGATATGTGTGTGCCCTTGTAAAAATGCCTTAACACCATGTCGTTCAAGTATAAACCGCAACTCTTGATTATCGGCAAGAACTAAATTATTCATGGCTTTAATGTCTGGATCTGCATTTATTTGACCAGTGTGATTAAAAGCAGCGTAATGCGAAACAACAACTGTTGGTTTTCCTGAGTTGGCTCCTAAATCAAATCGTAACCAATCTAATTGCTTTTTGCCTAATTTAGGTTCGTAAATAGGTCCATCTTTAGATTCTTTTTCATGTAAAGCATCTAAAACGACAAAATGCCAGCCTTTTGCATCAAAACTGTAATAGGATTTTTCCATTCCTAGTTTATCCATAATGAACTTTTTCCCTAGATCAGGATCCGTGACTGGGACTTTTCTTCTTGGCGACCAACCTAATAAATCATGATTTCCTAAGGCGCAGTAATACGGCATTTTTAATTGATCGGAAGCTTGTTTGAAGGCATCAATTTGATCACCAAAAACGGCTTTATCTGTGTATAAACCATCAAAAGCTAAATCGCCACCCATTAAAACTAAAGCCGGACTTGGATTTAACTTATTCACAGATTTAATAAAAGTTTGGTAACCTTCAACACCTTTTCTTTTTCTGGTAACATGCATATCAGTTGCATGAACAAATGTAAAATCGGGTTCTTTTCCTTCTACTGCGCAAGCAACAGCTAATGGAGATGAAAAACCTAAGCCTAATCCGCCTAAACCAAGTTTTTTAAGAAAATCACGACGTGATTCAGCCTGTTTTGATGAACTCATAAATACTGAATTGTTAGTTTAAAATTCAGTTTCAGTATAAGCAGATTCTTATAAAAGGCAAAAGTAAGTTTGTAAATCAGAGTAAAGAATTCAAGTGTTTTTGGCGATTTTGGATTTCGAGATAGGGATTTTGAAAAATATATCTTGAAAATTGAGCCCATTCCCCAAAAGTCAATTTTGTCGATTTGCGCTGTTTCAAATCGCGTGCAAACGCCGAATATTTCACTGGAATACCCTATTTAGAGTAAGTTCAGCATTAATTCTCCAACCTACATAGAAACAACACTTTACGAAAAAGTATTTCAAAGGGATTAAATCCGAATCCGTCATTTAAAAAATAAATCATTCTAAGTCATTAGACAGTATTTTATTAATTCCGATTCTGAAAAAGAATTTCAAACACATACATTTAGATTTTAAACAAAATATAGATTTTAATGACGAATTCGAGTTCAATCTATTAATCCCATAATCCCAAATTCAACTAATTCTTTATTCCCTTATTTTATCCGTTTTTAGATTGAATAATCTTCTATGATATTTTGTAATTCCGAACTCTGCCAATCCTTTGTAATGATCTTTAGTTGCATAACCTACATTTGAAGCCCAATTGTATTCTGGGTATTCTTCATGTAAAGCCTTCATTAAATCATCACGATACACTTTAGCTAGAATTGAAGCTGCAGCAATACTTGCACTTTTATCATCGCCTTTTATGATACATTGATGAGGGATTAAACTTGGCACAAAACGATTTCCATCAATTAATAAGAAATCAGGAGAAGGTTTATTTTCCTGAGCTATTTCGTGCATAGTTATTAAAGAAGCCCAAAGAATATTTTTTTGCTCAATGAGTTCTAAGGATCCTTCTTTAATAGTCCAAGAAACTGCATCTTCTTTAATTTGATAAAATAATTCATCTCTTTGTTTTTCTGAAAGTTGTTTGCTGTCTTTTAATAAATCATTGTGATAATCTACTGGAAATATTACACCTGCAACAACTACAGGTCCGGCAAGACATCCTCTTCCAACTTCATCTAAACCCAATATGTGTTGGAATCCTTGAGACCACAAGTTTTTTTCGTAAGTAAATCGATCTATTTTTTCTTCGGTTTTCATGGTAAAATGTAGGGAGTATTTTGCAAAAAAAATCCGGTAATGCCGGGATTTTGTAATCTTTGGAATCAGCTAAATTTGTTTTAAAATTTCGTCTTCTGATAATCCTGTCATTTTAGCAATTATTGAAATGGAAAGACCTTCTTTATAAGCGTTTTTTGCAATCTCGATAGCTGTTTTAAATGCTAATTCTTTAGAATCTTGAAGCATTTTTTGCTTTTCTTACTCAATTCGGTTTAAGTTTTCTCGATTTTGATTTAATTCTTCTCGAGCTTGATTCACTTTTTCTTGAGCTTCGACTACTTCATTCCGTGCTTGATCTACTTCACTCCTTGCCTGGACTACTTCATTCCGTACTTGATCTACTTCTGTGCGTGCTTGGACTAATTCATTCCTTGCATGATCTACTTCACTACGTGCACGTGCTAAATCCTTGCGAGCTTGTTCAAATTCTTTTTTTTCAACTTCACGAGAGTACTGAACTAATCGTTCATCCCGATACACTTTTAGGCTATATTCATACCTATTTCTTTCTTGCTCACTAAGTTTTGCCAATTCGGCTTTTTCAAGAAATTTCATGACAATCTTCTCCTACAACTTGTCGGGATAGCGTTCAAATTGTTCCATATATCTGAGGAAAAACAACCATTTATCATACGAAGTTTCTAACTCATTTTCGCCCTTTATAAATTTGGGTGTTTCTAAAAAAATATACGTCAATTTAGAGTAAAATACTTCCTTCGTTTCTGTATCTACCAACTGAACACGAGAAACGATTTTATGTTGATTTGCGTTTTTATCATCTATGTTAAAGTTCAGAATTGCAATAACTTAAACAGCCGTTAATGCAAAATCCCAATCTCCTTTTTTAGCCTGCTGTTGAATCGGAAACGTTGAATAGTAGAGCATGCGTTCTTTAAAATACAAATGAGATGCTCGCTGAATTTCAACAATGAAGTACTCGCCTTTTTCATTTTTACAGTAAATATCAAAAAACGATTTACGATGATCTTCAACTTGTCAAAGCTGCTCCGTATTTAAGTAAGCAATATCAACAATAGTTCCAGATTCGTGAACTAGTAACTCATTGAGAAAGGAAATTAAAATTTCTTTTGAAGACTCTTCACCAAATAGTTTCTTAAAACCGAAATCGGTGAATGGGTTTATAAATTTTGCCATGATAGATAGAATTTTGATTAATAATTATGTTCTATCCGCAGAGACGCTTGAAATGGCAAAACCATACAGAATATTTTAAAAAGAATTATTTTAGTCAAATCTATTTTATCACATCATATTGTAATAACTAAACTTATACAGCGTTTTCCATCATTTTTTTCAATGCAAACTATTTGTATTTGCACTATGAATGTTAATCTGAGATTGATTAGTTTAAGTCATTATGAAAATCCGCTATACCGAATATATTCCCAGTCCAAACGACGATAAATCGCCTTTTCAGAAATTAAAAGATATTTTTGATCAATTGCTTTTGATTTCAGGAGGCGATGTTTCCCAAGCTTTGCAATGGTTAAATGATTTAGATCGAGAGTACAATTTAATTCAGCCCGAAGATGATTATTCAATGGCTCAATTTATTGAAGATTTGCAAGAACAAGGTTTTGTTGAGTTTGATGATGACACGAATAAAGTCATAATCACGGCAAAAACGGAAGTCAACTTGCGTAAAAATGCATTTGAAGAGATTTTCAAAAATTTAGGCAAAGGAGCAATTGGGAATCACAAAACGGATTATTCTGGAAAAGGAATTGAGCGTCAGCCCGAAACAAGAGCCTTTCAATTCGGTGACGATTTAACTCATATTGATGCAACGGGTTCGTTATTAAACGTTTTAAAACACTCGAGTTTAGATCGCTTCGATATGCACGAAGATGACTTAATGATGCATGAAATGGATTTTCATACAGGCGTTGCAACCGTATTAATGATTGATTTAAGTCATTCTATGATTTTGTATGGCGAAGACAGAATAACACCTGCTAAAAAAGTAGCTCTTGCTTTAGCTGAATTAATATTAAGTAATTACGCCAAAGACAGTTTAGATATTATTGCTTTTGGCGATGAAGCTTGGCAAGTTTCGATTAAAGATTTGCCTTATTTACAAGTCGGCCCGTTTCACACAAATACGAAAGCGGGACTCGATATGGCTCGTCAAATCTTGACTCGCAAAAAACACTCGAACAAACAGATTTTCATGATTACTGATGGAAAACCTTCTGCCATGTTCGAAAATGGAAAATTGTACAAAAACAGCTTTGGACTCGATAGAAAAATCGTAAATAAAGTTTTAGATGAAGCGGTTAAATGCCGAAGAGATCACATTCAGATTACA
>Ga0100379_10001701_pt1 | contig 21775 bp, 17 predicted proteins | sample CryGeymeta201503_FD_80418 | JGI IMG/M metagenome (GOLD analysis project Ga0100379, IMG submission 80418) | Groundwater microbial communities from Crystal Geyser aquifers in Utah, USA - Crystal Geyser metaG 2015-03 | ecosystem: Environmental > Aquatic > Deep subsurface > Groundwater | place...
ATAATCAGTGCAAAGCCCAAAAAGATATTCTTCTCATCCGGACCCGGTTCTTGCCAGCTCCCTTGCCAGCCTTTAAAAGTATCACCATAGAGCATACTATTCTGAGGAACAAGCAAACCTGCTGCATCGCCACTCCAGTATAGACCATGATTATCGTCCCAACCAGCGCTGCGTAATCCATCTATCAATAAAGAAATGAAGAAGAAGGCCAGAACAATTGTAAGTACTTTCTTCCACGGTTTCCATGTCCAGCGAATGGTGCTCAAATAGCGTTTCCATAACGCATAGAAGATGCTGAGATAGATAAGAAAGAAGGTGGTATAATAATCGAGGGATGCCGATATAAGACCAAGCGCAACGCAGATAAACAGGTATTTCCACGAAGCAAGTCGAAAGAATAGGTGTCTGGGATGGAAATCAAAAACCTTAGGAAAATAGAGCAAGTACCAAGGCAGGATGAAATTGATCACATACCAATAATGATCTTGCCACTGCGCCAAATGGAAGCTGGAGAATGTATAGACAAATGCGATCAACAAGCCACCCATGAAGCTGCTGGTATAACGACATGCCAATTGGTATGCGCCCAATCCTGCAAGCACAAAACAGCCAAGCAAGAAACCATTTAAAAAGGCCAAGACATTGCCTCCAAATAGTGCATAGAGCAATGACATCCCAGGCGTAAACCCATGCATCCAAGTGCTGGCTCCTATTGGGTGGAAGAGCTCTAGGGTATGACCGTAGTTCCCGGCCTCCATGTCGGCCTGAAACAGATAGAGGTTGGACAATATCTGTGGGGTATCGGCAAAGGCGGTATCGAGTCCGATGATTTGAGTATTCCAATTCCAGATGAGTGGGTAGGAATAGGCCAAGAACACAGCTGCGATGAAGACAGCTACACCGAGTTGGCGCATGAGCTTGGCTGCGAATGGGGACATAGGGCAAATATGGGGATTTTAGTCGACTTGGCGAGAGTTCGAGTCTTGAAAGCAATCGGGAGCGAGAGCGAGATTCATAGACAAACAGATTGCCAGATTGCCAGACAAAATAGTAGTAGATTTTTCAGCAGGCAGATCGGTGTCTCGCTGAGCGGGTCTCTGACTGCGTGCGCCACCTGCGTAGGCTATGGCTGATCCCGAGGGGGCATAAGCAGATGCCTAGGTCTAGCTTGTTGTAGGGAGAGGTTGCGCGAGTTCGACACCAATCGGGAGCTAGATTAAATAAAACAAAAAGGAGCGAAACACTTGGCACCACTCCTTTTTGTTTTAGGGAATGAAAAAGTTATTTCTTGAAGTTGAAAGAGATACCTGCCTTTACGTTTCCTTGATTTCCGTAACCACCTTCTATCCATAAACCGAACCAGGAGAAGGATATTTCCGCGCCAATGGCATCTACTTGGTAACCGAATCCTATGCCTTCAGTTATATCTGGATAAAGTACATCGTCGAAAACAAGTATGGTATTGGTCACACCCGCTCCTAATCCACTGTACATGCGGAAAAAGCTCTTCTTAAAAGGACGGTATAACCAAGAATAGCGCATTTTTAGCAAATAGTTTGACGAGATATATCCAGCTTTTAGTGAGCCTTTAGTTTCATGATCGTATCCGGCACCTGCTCCGCTTCCATAAGCTTCTAAAGCCAAACTGATACGCTTATTGAATTTATATTCGTATCCAGCCATTAGGCCTGCGCCATATTGCTGATCGATAACAGCATTGTCTACTTTATAATTCAGCGCGTTTTGAACGCTAAGGTCAAATATGGATCCACCAAAAAAGATACGATGGTGTCTAAAGCGGGCTTCCTTTTTTGTGGCATCCTGAGCCTGCAAGAAGGTGAGGCTCCCGATGATTAAGCTAATTGCTAGAAGAATTTTTTTCATAGGTTCTGGTTTTTCTGCCGCTAATATAATCTAGAAATTGATTTGTCGACTTTACGACTTATCGACAGTACCACAAGGAAGGGTTGAGATGGTTTTTGGAAATGCGCGAGGCGGCAGAGAGGAGGAAAATGAATACGTGATGAATCGCCTACCTACCTTACCCCTTAAACATTTTTTCAACGTTCACTCTCTTGCTCCTTTACGTAGCCATTGCGGACCGCATTTTCTTCGCATGCAGCGTGGGAAGAATAGCCTTCGGTAGCTGCGCCGACAATGCGACCGTTGCTGGCAGTGCGTCTCCACCGGTATTCGCCGCGGACATCGGTGTAAAATTCCCATTTATCGTTTTCTCCTGATTTTGATGTTGAGTTTTGCATAGGCTTAAGGTAGGCAATTTTAAGGGGTTCAGGGTAACTGGTTACAGGTTAGGGCTAGATGCTCTGATGTACTTTGTGTTGTGAATTTTTACTCCAAAATACGTTTCCTGCCATTTTTGACTCCTCCTTTGCTGAAAAAGCTCACCCCTTCGCATACGCCCTGACGGATGCGAAGGGAGGGCGCAGCGCAAATTCTCCTCACTCATCATTTAATCACTCTTCACCCTAGTTCGCAGTAATCTTGAGCCTTTGAATTTAACTGGCCTTCTGGTATCTTGTCGTTTTAAGTCTGCGCTATGCTCACACTTCGCCGTTTATTTGGAGCTGCTTATTTGGTGATTCTATTCAGTTTTTCAAGGGCTTGGGGACAATCCTCTGGAGCGTCGAATGAGGTGAAACTGCCACCTCCGGGGCATCGTTCTTTTACCATTGGTTTTGAATATGGATATGCGGCTGCTTTTCAAAACAGGGCAAGCTCGCCGTATGGCAGCATTGGTAAAGGAAATCCCTTTGCGGATGCATATGGAGGCATCAATTTAAGATATAAAATTGGTCCTATTTTGTTTGAGACGGCCTACCTCCATCATCGCATGTGGATGACCTATGATGTAAGTGATACCGCCCTTCGGCAAGGCAATTCCAGACGGCAATTTTCTGATGCATCCCTATACCGTGAAATTCCCTTGCGCTTAGGCTATGAATTTCGAATAGGAAAAAGAAAACGTTCTTATTTTGTGCCCTTGATTGGCACCTCATTTATCTGGACATCGAAAAGCGACTATGTTCTTGGAAGCCGGTCAACTAGCAATACCCTCATCAAAGTTGGAACGGGCGATAGTATCTTTACCATAACAGAATCCCAGTTTTACCGCAGTAGAACTCGGGTATGGGGATTAAATATTGGGGCGCAGCTTGGCTATCAATACAAGCACCATACTATCCAGTTGCAAAGTGGTTTTGTCTACAATCCTAAAGATTGGATATATGGCGAAATTCGCTACCAGCGGCACAGTGACCAAAAAGGCAGCTTCTTTGATCAGGGCTTTGTGTATTGGAAAATGGCCATTTGGTCGGCGAGTTTGAGTTATCGATATGTAATTTTTAGGTGAGACTTTGTGAGTGATCGCGTCCTGATAGCAATTGGGAGCAAGCGTCCGAGATGAACTTGAGGAAGTGATAAATTGCGTATCTACCCTACTTCTGCACCCTCAACAAAAAAGCCGGTTTCAGATAAAACTAGACGAAAATGGACACCTAAATATCCGCTTCGCTAGTTCAATCCTTCCCGGCCTTGGCTTCAGTTGGGAGAACTGAATGACTTTTGCTTTCAGATGACTCACACTCCCATACGTCTTTGGTTCAGATGAGCAGATCTTTCCATAAACGACGCATGAGAATAAAAGAATCACAGGTTATTGCCCGTGAAGGAATAGAGAAGTTTGTAGATAGCAAATTGATTTTTTCCGAAAGCAGGGATTTTCTTTCCGAAGGCGGCCTAGGATCTTGTCGCAGGGTAATTTGACTCTGAGACGTAGAGGTGCAATTTGTTTGTATTGAGATGAGGATTTTGTCGCGGAGTAAAAGCTCCCGCAGAATGATGCGGACAATTAGGCCCAACATATTTCTGGACAAGACACCCAGCCACATGCTCTCTGCTGGTCACTTTCGTGCCAACCTATTATTCCTCTATTTGATACTTGGTAACCGTGTTTCTTGACGGGTCAATATAATAAGTGCAGACATGCTTTTTGTGTTCGTCTTTACAGTCTGCCCAAATGCCAGGGCTATCCGATTGGTAAAATATGATTTCAGGATAGAGGGGTGAGATACAGACATTGCCGTTCATGATTACTCCATGCATGAGTTCGCTTGTTTTAAAAAGCACCAATCCGCCAGGATTTATATCCTCATAGTGATCCTGAAGCGATTCGGAATACTGCGTGACTTCGGAAGTCATCTCGAAGCTTTCGTTTGTACTATCCGTAATATGATAACTGCCGTTGTACACAATAACATACCCATTATTATACGATGTAGCCCAATGATTATCAAAACAACATGAACATACATCATTTATCTTGATCATTTCCTTTCCTGAAGTGTCAACATAGCCCATTCCTTGATCCCCCTTAGAAACTTTCAATAAGCCCCCGTGAAATTCAAGATCAGAGCCGCATTGTTGAAACTGGGGAGCAAGGACAATCTTGAAACTTGAATCCATAAGACCTACCTGCGAATTCCTTACAAATGGAATGACATTTTGATATGGAATACCAATTTGTTCAATATCATCCATTAACATTACGGTGTCGCTTTCATCAATCAAGTATAATGAATGCTGTATGATCATTAGATTGCGGAGCTGTGCATTGGCCATTCCACAAGATGATATTGTGAGGATTGCGAAAACTAATTTCGTGAGTAAGCCTAAACATTTTTCTAGTGGGTATTGGGGGTTCATGGCGATGATATTTTACTAAGCGCAAGGTTTAAATGGTCACTTGAAATTACTCCAACTTCCTCGTCTATTTTGATCATACAAAATTGGCACCAACGTTTCTTTGCTATTAAGTGCCGAGGACATTTGAATTGGTTATGAATAGAGCGAGTGAAAGTTAATACTGCACCTATTGGGTTGGAAAATTGGATTCGCCAGCAAATGATCTAAATCAACCAACATGGTTACTAGCAGGAACAAGAAGACTTTTTTCACTCTTTTCTAAAAAATCCAAGAGCAATAAAAAAAGGAAATACTAAATGTAAAAAGTAGTGTAGGAATGTCTGCATGTTTACCTGACCTTAAATACCTCGGGTGGTTTTCGAAGTCTTCATCTGCCTCACATAATTATCTATTAAAACATTCGATCAAAAGATTTCCCATTAAACTGATAGACCCCACCGGCTTCCATTCCAAAGAGTAATTTTTTATTCTGGTCTTCGTAGATCGTCCAAGCCATTTGTGAGTCAAGGTTTTTATCGATGGTATAGTTTGTGATCGTTTCACCATCGTATTTCCAAGGCCCTGTATCGCGATCACCGAACCAAATATTTCCAACACTATCCTCCTGAATGGCAAAAACGTGCTCCAAGGTGCCAGGGAATGATTTATCTCCTCTTCTGCTGCTTGTTGGATGCATCAAGTTCATCTTTTCTGAGAAATTGAAGGTGCTGTCACCCTGCCTCAGCAAAACACCAATCCCATTATTCCCGATCCAGAGTCGGCCTTTTGAATCTTCCAGGATGCTTCGAATATGCAGTCTATTTATGGCTGGATTGAAGCCTAAAGTTTCATCATTGATGATTGTGAACTCTTTTCCATTATAGCCAAAAACCCCAGCATAGGTGGCTATCCAGAGCATATCGTTTTTTCCTTTGGCCATATCTGTTATATGGTAGGTATTGTTTGGATTGATCACTTTAGGGCTTGGGAATGCTAAATACGTCAACGTATGACCATCATAGCGATATACTCCCGCTTTGTTCCCGGCACTAAACCAGAGGTCATTGTCGGTTTTGCTCCATTGAACCAGCGCATCTTCTTTTTTGCTTTTTGTATGATGGATGATTGTTTTCCCATCATAGCTGCACACGCCGTTTGCTGTCCCAATCCAAATCATTCCAATTTCATCTTCTTGTATAGAGCGGACTTGGTTGTCGGGCAATCCATCCGCTATGCTCAAGCAGCGAAAGGATTTTCCATCAAACCAGCTCACCCCTTCTTCATTACTTCCCAGCCAATACTGGCCTTTGCTGTCTTGAAAAACTACCCCTATTCCAGATGTGAAGTTTAAGGTATCGCTTGTTAACAGCATTTCAGATTCCGCATTAAACTCAGTTTCGGATGCCTTCTTTTCCACGCAGGAAAAGTTGACGGTGACTAAGATAATGAGGTAGATTCTATTGAAAACTTTCTTCATTTAGCTTTATAAATGACCCACAATGTAGTGCTTGCGAAGCCTGTTTACCTATGCTTTTACAAAAAAGATTCGAGCGTTGAGACAAAAAGCCCACTACCTTTCGGCCCTGTGCCCTGCGCTCTATGCCCAAAAGGCGGAAGCTCCACATTGTGTTGTGTTTCTTCCGCCCATTGCGTCATGTTTAAATTGGGTCCAATTGACATGAACCAAATTGCCCTACTATTTCTTAATCAAAATCATCGTTTGGCTGAATGTGGCTGTGCTGATTCTGATGGTGTAAATTCCTGGTGCTTCATTCACGCTCAAATCAAATTTTTGTGCGTTTCCTTGAAGTGCGCTAATTTGTTGTCCGAGCGAATTGTAAACCACGATGGTCGCGTTCTCTTCTCGAGATAACTGAATAGTGAACTTTCCATTTGTTGGGTTTGGATACACCGAAGCAAAAGGACCATTCAGGTTCGCCGATACCGACAAATTCAAAATGGATACACAAGACGAGGTATCCGAGCAATTTCCTTCTGTGATGATCACGGCATAGCTGCCATTTTTTGTTGGAGAAAAGCTTTGTGAGGTTTCACCAGATAATAGACTGTCGTTGTTGCAATCTATCCATTGATAGTTTGCATTTGTTGCATTCGCGCTGATGACAAAACCGTTTAGGGTTATTGCTGTATCGATGGCTGATGGTTCTGTGATGCTTATGCTATCTATCACCTCACAGCCATAGGCATCTTCAATCACTAAGACATAGGTTCCGGCAGACAAAGAATCAATCGTGCTGCTGTTTGATGAGCTATTGATGATAGAATCGCCATTCGACCAACGGTAATCAAAAGAAGCTCTACCTGAATCTTGTGTGATGGTGATACTTCCATCCATTTTCCCGAAACAACTTACATTGCTTTGCTTAGTGATGCTGCTGGTCATATAACAATAGAAACTTTCGAATGCACCGAGGTCCATCGCCTTTCCTAAAAAGCGCGGGGTCCCTACGATATCCACTTTAATGGTGTCTGAATAATCATACCCTGCATCGATGGCACTACTTCCGTATTTTAATCTATAATTTCCTTGTATGCTTGGTGCAAGACCGGTATCTGCATAATCAATAAAAACATCTTTAGGTGAAAGTCCGATTCCGTCTAAATTGCCCGGTTCAAATGAATTGCCAATCAAACTATAGACAATCAAAGGCACCTCATTCACGCTTACTACCTGTTCATTGGTATTGCCTAAAACAATGCTATTTACGAATTGAAAAGTGGCATCGTCACTATAAGTACCCCCGCCCATTGCAGAAGAGTTACCAGAAACCGTTGAATTCAAAAGACTCAGCGTCGCTTCGGTTGAGTTATACGCTCCACCACCTGCATTCACTGCGGTATTGCCTGTAAGTTGGGTATTGAGAAGCAAGGTTACGGAAGAATCTGTATTGCTCACTCCTCCTCCATAATTATCGCTGCTATTTCCGATGATATAGGCACCATTGACAAATACTTCACAGGTATCGACATTGTAAATTGCTCCCCCATTATCTTCTGCCCAATTCGAAGCGAAGTAGGAATTAAAAAGTATTGGAGAACATTTGTCCTGATTCGCCATACCGCCACCATTCTTGGCCTTATTGCTCACGAAGCTTACATTTTCAAAGTACGGAGAAGATTGATAGCCAAAATATCCGCCACCTGATTCGCCTACTTCATTATTCATGAATAGCGTGTTTTTAATTGTCGGACGAGCTACTGAAGCATACATGCCGCCGCCTGAGCAGTCGAACACTTCATAGCCATTGACCATTCCAGAAAGATAGGTGTCGCTCCCCCCTTGCATCACCGTAAATCCATCCAAGACCGCGGTGCTGTCATTACCTGCTGATACTATCACGTGGGCTGCAATTAGATTTCCGCTTAAGGTGGTTTCGTTTAATTTAAAATCTCGCTTACCACCCCCACTTGGATAGCCACCAAGAACCGTTACCTTATCAATGAGCACAAAACTATTTTCAAGTCTATCCTCCAATTTATTCGTAGGATTGTATTGGGATCTATTTGGAATATACGTACCCTTTGCAACCAAGATACTATCCACAGAAACACAATTAGCCAAGGCAAATGCGTCACCTAAATTGGTATAGGCATTGGCCCAACTCGTTCCATTATTTAATCCGTTTACAGCAGAAGAATCGACAAAAATCACATTAGATGTATACGTAAAAGATTGCCATGTGAAAACTGGGAAACCTGTGTTTAAGACGCAATCTGTTTTCCAGACATCGGACGTTCCATTGATTGTTTCACCTAAAAAGTCCCAAGTCACCGCAGTGAATGTGGTTTCATCCAACATTTTATCATTTTCGATCCCTTCAAGTCCATTTATAGTAAACCATGGACTACCATCACTTTGTTTGGACGTTTCTTTATTCCAAAAACTATTCGTCACGGTAAGCCCATCAAACAAACCACAAAAACCACCTGTATTTGTGGTGCCATCTACTTCACCAGAAGCATAAGAATTTGTAATGGTAGTCGTGTTCAGGGATCCTGCAAAACCACCAATGCTTTCTGTTCCACTAATTACTGCGGTAGAATAGCAATTGTAAATTATGCCGTTATTTTCAGAACCGATTAGTCCGCCAATTTTTAAGCTCCCACTGATCGAGCCTGTGGTAAAACATGTATATATGCCGCTATTTGAATTGGTCGACCCTACTAAACCTCCAACAATGGAATCACCAACGATGGAAACTTTGCTCAAGCCAATATTCGCAATAGATGCGCCACTTAGCTCAGAAAAAAGTCCAAGCTTGCTTTGATTAACACGTCGAATCTGCAACCCTTCTATCAAGTGCTTCTTACCATCATAGGTCCCAGTAAAACTGCTGCCCATTGCAATTGGAAGAAATCCATTTCCACCATAGTAGAAATCTCCCGAAGCTTCAAAATCACTTGCAACAAGAAAAATATCTGCCGTTTGAATATAATCTTTTGCCCAACCCGTGGAGTCTTCACTCAAATATTTAAGGTCTGCTTTAGTAGCAATATGATAGGGATCAGCATGTGTACCCGAACCTCCAGAGTAATTTTGAGCAAAAACTGACGAACTGCATAAGCTGCTCAAAATCAGAATAAATGCAATGAATTTTAATTTAGTTATTATCATGAGATATTTATAGGTACCAATAATTAGTTATTCTTGAAAAAAAGCGTGGCAAATATTGCTATAAAACGTGGTCATACCAAGGGTTTTCTTTGCAATGTCCTAAGCTTCTCATTTGGGGTGTTTTACCTTTTCAAATGCTTCGGTTTTATGCCAATGAGATGCTTATAAGTTTAGAAAAGCAACAACGAGCCTCTAGGCAAAAGGGCCATAGCGTCATATGCTCCTTCTGCGAACGAAATGATGTGACAGTCGCAAAAACCATCAGCCTGGCCGATATCTCGCTGACCGGTTACATCTTTCAAGTATCAATCTACCGGCCCAAGCTCTCTGCACACTGCCTTTTTACCATGGCTTTTTCATTAGAATTACCTTAATTGCACTAGGTATGACTAAGTACACAACCTACAAGCTCCATCCGGTTCGAAAACTCATTATCGATCAAATGGATTTTGCCAACAAACGGCATAATATACACGGCACCTTTGAGCTGGATATCACCCTTGCAAAGCAAAGACTCAAAGCCCTTCAAAAGGAAGGTAAAGTTTATTCGTTCACTGCCTATCTCATCTTTTGCCTGGTCCAAGTTTTGGATGCGAATAAAGGCGTGCTGGCTATGCGCAAGAGACGCTACCAAGCTGTTTGTTTTGATGAAATTGACATCAATACCCTCATAGAAAAGCGCATCAATAAAGAACTTAGCATTCCTATTAGTCTGATTATTCGTGATGCTGGGAGAAAGAGTTTAGACGAGATCAATACCGAATTGCGTGAAGCCAGAAAAAAAGACCCGCTAGATATTGAAGGGGTAAAGGAACGACGTAGGTTAATCGCCTACCCCGGATTTATTCGTCGTTTTAAGCTCTGGCAAATTCACAGGAACCCTTTTAAAATGAAAAAATATTACGGCACAGCGGCAGTAAGTTCTTTGAATCTTTTTTCCGAAAACTCAACATGGCACGGAATTCCGCTCGTAGCTACGCCAGTTTGTTTACTCCCAGCAGGGCGATACAAGAACCAGTCATGGAAGGGGGAATACCAGTTGAAAAAGATTACTGTTCCTTCACCCTAACATTAAATCACGACATTATGGATGGAGCACCTGCCACCCGGTTGGCCAGTGATTTTGCTCAAAAAATACAAAGCGCATATGGACTTATCTAAGTTGCAATCACCCCCAAGCCCTCCTGGTCATTGGTTTTTTGGGAACCTTGAAGGCATTAAAGGTGATCCGATTCAATATTCAGCCAACATGGCCTTGGCGCATGACCCGCTGGTACTTTTAAAGATTGCAAGCCGTCGTTTGTATGTAACTGCAAATGCAGAGATAGCCATGAAAGTAATGGTTTCTGAGGCCTCAAAATTTAATCGTGGCGCCAATTACAAACGGCTGAGTATAATTGGAGGAAACGGACTAATCACAACAGAAAATGGCGATTTTTGGAAACGCCAAAGAAGACTAGCCCAACCAGGCTTTCATAAAGAAAGGCTTAACTCATTTTTTCAAACCTTCATCGACTGCAGCTATCAAACCGCGGAACGCTGGAAAGCGATTCCATCAGATGAGGTAACAGCAATTTCGCCGGAGATGAGCCGCTTCACCTTACAGGTAGTTGGCTTAACCTTGTTCAGTTTGGATCTAGCCGAAGAATCCCGTTCATTTCCTGTGGATTTAAAATTCCTGCTTCGATTTGTCAATCAAAGGCATTATCAATTCCCCCGTTTGCCCATTCATTGGCCATTAAAGTCGCATAAAGAATTCTTTAGCAGGAAGTTAAACCTAGATAAAACGGTCCTGGATATTATTGATCAGCGCCTTGAGGGAGATGAAACCTATGAAGATTTATTGGACATGTTCGTAAGTGGTGTAGACGTAGAAACAGGGGCGAGGATGGACAGGACCCAGATTCGCGATGAAATCTTTACTATGCTCGTTGCAGGTTTTGAAACCAGTTCTGTGGCCCTCACTTGGGTTTGGTATTCACTTTATAGGCACCCAGAAGTTGTTCGCCAAATTATCGACGAAGTAGATGCTGTGGTTGGAAAGGATAAGGTGAAGCCTGAGCATTTGATGCAACTCACCTATACCCATCAAGTAATTTCCGAAACTATGCGGCTATACCCTCCAGCGTTTGCAATACCTCGTGATGTTGGAGAAGACATGGAATTGGCGGGTTACGCACTTAAAAAAGACACTCCCTTTTTGGTGAGCCTATACGGATTGCACCATAACCCTGAATATTGGCCTGACCCAGAAAAGTTTGATCCAGATCGTTTTTCTAAGGAGAATAAGGAAAAGCAGGTCAAAGGAGCCTATATGCCTTTTGGTAGCGGTCAGCGCATTTGCATAGGATCTCAATTTGCAATGATGGAAATGACGGCTCTGATTGCTGTTATGATCAAAGATTTCGCTCCAGAGCCGATTCCAAACTATACTCCTAAAATGATTGCAGCCATCACGACCAACGTAACGCAGGGCATGCCGATGTATATTAAAAGACGAAAAAGCTAAGATTCCATGACGAATCGTTGGAGTGATAGAATAACCGCGTCAAAGCTTGCAGGTTTTTCCACCTAGAGTGGCTTGATCATACTCTATAAAGAACTTTGGAAGTTGGTTTCGGTAGCAGGAACGGAATCAATAATTAGAATTTCTGTAACACTTTGTAGTTGAGGTCAATAACGAGCTCTCACGGTTTCAAAGCGTCAACTGAATAAAAAAGCGCTCTTCGCCTTCAATGCTTTTTGTATCCAATACATCCCAACCCCAACGTTTATAAAGAGTGAGCATTGCTTTTGAACAGGTTGCGAGAAGCTGCGTAGCTCCTTGCTCCTTGGCGTATTCGTAACAAAATGGCTTCAGAAAGATTTTTTCTATTTCAAATATCGAAGCCTCCAAATTCGTCGTTGCATAGATGGTGAACACCTCGCAATAATGACCTACGCCTTCTGGTTTTTGAAATCCATAATAGTCAAGCTGACTGAACACTGTTCTATCAAAGGTCCCTACCGCATAAAAGCTCGGAATACCATTTTCCAGCCAGGCGAATATGGTGCTTGATTCGAGGGGACAACGTAGAGCAATACGTTCTTCCTTATCATCCCAAACCCAGATTTGTCGAATTAACTTCTGCTGCTCAATATTCCGATAAGCCGTATAAAAACTTTTTTCAAACGACTCAATAGCTTGAAGATTATTAGGGTCTATCAAGCTAGCCGAAACTGCCATATCAGCGTTCATGCATTTCTAAAACTTCAGTGATTTGATTCTTCGCATTCGGAAATACAACCTTTGGCTTCACCGACGCTGCCTTTTCATCTGGAACCATGGAAAACGCCATGATTAATATTTCGTCACCCGGGGAGAAAAAGTGAGCGGAGGGTCCATTGAGACAAATTGTCCCCGAATTGGCCTCACCCTTAAGGGCATAAGTCTCAAGCCGGCTTCCATTCCTCATATTGGTCACCAGTACTTTTTCGTATTCATAGATATTTACAGCTTTGAGTAAAACTTCATCGACTGTTATACTACCAAAGTAATCTAATTCAGCTTGGGTCACCGTGCACCGATGAATTTTGGCCTTTAGCATTTGTACTAACTCTGACATGTCTCTTTTTGTAAAATTACCTGCAAGCTAATTGTTTTTGCATAAAAATTTAAACTTTCTCATGCCGCTTTTGAGGATAAATCAATAATTTAACATGGTCTGATAGGAGAACTGTACTAGTTTACGACAATACGATTTTACAACGGGGAGGCATAAAGCGCAGGAGGAGAAAAGGGGCCGATGAAGAATTGAGCCGGTATCATTTTTATGGGCTACTCGTTTACAATTAAAGCAAGCCGCATAATAATCACGAAATAAGTCGATGAAAACCCTAGAAACCTCGATTCCTCGAATACTCCCACCTTCCCCCTCAGTGCCTATTATCGCAAAAAATATACTTTGAATAGGCCTCCTTCTGAATAAAATGAACCTGACTGCAGCCAAATGACAAGCTTTGGATTCCATAAATAATTGGCGGTAAATCTCTGAACAAGCGGCCGGTCCAGTTGGCATAATACGACTGATCATCAAGCATAGGGAGTATCGGATCACTTCCCTCACCTGTGGCTGCTGTTGTACTGAATACCGTATGGCCATTTTTTAACACATCAATTTTTAGAGCCGTGGGGCGATTACTCGAGGTATAGACTCTTCCATAGATATCGAAGTCTTCGTATTGATAATAAAAGCAACGATCAGGGGTATACCTCTTCTCTATTTTTTTTATTGATTTTGGATATGTGTTTGAATCAATCTCTACCCATTCAATCGGCTGGACTCCGCCACGAATAAAAGGATTACTCGTATGAATGCTCACTAATTCTTGTTCCAAGTAATTCTTCTGTTTTCGATTTTTTAGACCTAAAATATCTAAGCCAAATACATAGTCTAGCTGAGTCACATTATTATTCGGGCCATACGGGTTTATTAAAGCAATCATCGGTAAGTCAGAAACACGACAAGTCAACACTTTATTCTGATTGAGGTTAAAGATGAATACACTATCGGTTTCTTCAACTCCAGCAAATAGTAATGCTGCAGCTCTGTATTTTCCGGCCAAGTTATAGATGGTATCAAGCTCTTTATGTGCATTTGGTCCTAAGAGAGAAGGAGGCACGATGGCTTGTTTTGGAATTTCTCCTGTAAGTAGTCTTTCAGAAAGCGGGATAAATTCTAGATAATACGGACCGAAGCCTAGTTTATTTACACTGTACAAATCAAAGGACGTATCAAAGGTATCTTGGTCAGCTTGAAGTACTGAGTCAGATTCGATTAGCTCTTCCACAGGTATAGAATCTACTTCCAAGTTTTGATCATTTTCTTGGTTGGATGAATCGGGATTCGCACAGGCAGCTATCAGAATCCATATAAAAAGAAAAGCTTTATGCATGATTGGGACTCAAGTTAAGAAAAATGATTAGATGAGTAGAATGGACGCTGCATCCTTCCTCATTTTTAATTAAATTTAAGCCTTTATCGTACATCATAAAATATGCTACCATGACCATATGGAATAATCCGTTTAAAATAGCTCCCTTCCTTCTTGCCACCTTTGTGATGGTATCTTGTTCTTGTCAAAAGAAAGAGACCGAAACAGAACAAGTACCCGTGAATGAACCCGACAGCCTTTTGCCTCCTGTTGAAACTTTGGGACCAAATGCGGATTATGAACCTGCCTTCAAGGGACAAACAAGAGCACCTGGGATTAAGACAAAAACAAACTATACTGTCACCAAAGTAGCCAGTGGATTGTCCAGTCCTTGGGGCATGTGCAATTTGCCAGATGGACGAATTTTGGTTACCGAGAAAAAAGGGACGCTTCGAATAATAACGCAATCAGGATCCATAAGCAATGCTATCACTGGCTTACCTGCCGTGAATAGCAACGGACAAGGTGGATTGTTGGATGTAGCGGTTGATCCAAACTTTGTAAGCAATAGAATGGTCTACTGGACCTTCTCGCAAAATGGCAATGGAGGAACAGCCACAGCGGTGGCTAAAGGACGGCTCTCCGATGATGAAACAAAAATTGAAAATGCCCTTGTGATCTATACAGCAATCCCGGAATTCAACAGCACCCTACATTATGGGTCGCGACTGGAGTGGGACGGACAAGGCAACCTTTTTGTGAGTACAGGTGAGCGATCTAATATCCAATCTCGTCCGGAGGCACAAAAGCTCGATGCCGCTTTAGGCAAGGTTTTGCGCATCACCACAGATGGAAAAGCAGCGGCAGGGAATCCGTTTATCGGTCAACAGAACGTACTCCCCGAAATCTATAGCTACGGACATCGGAATGTGCAAAGCTTAGCAAGACATCCCCAAACGGGTGATTTATGGGAAGGCGAATTCGGACCAAAAGGTGGTGATGAGATTAACCTAATTGCTGCAGGAAAGGACTACGGATGGCCAGCTATCTCCTACGGACTCGAATACTCCGGAGGACCAATTGGGCCTGGAAACACGCAGAAACCAGGCATGGAGCAACCTGTTTACTATTGGGATCCATCCGTTTCTCCGAGTGGCATGACCTTCTATACCGGTTCACTCATTAGCGAGTGGCGCAATAATCTTTTCCTCGGCTGCTTGAGCGGTCAACATATTGTACGTTTGGTCATTGAAAACAATAAAATCAAAGCGGAGGAACGTCTTCTTGAAGACTTGAACGAACGCTTCCGCGATGTTCTTGAAGGAACAGATGGTGCGCTTTATGCGATTACAGATAGTGGGCTACTTTATCGAATTGGGCTTTAATGCAGTTAGACTTGAGAGGGTGAGACAGAAGACAATGGGACAGGTGGCAAGGCGAAGAGAAAGTCCTTTAATGCTGGAATATGGACATATCTCAAGGACTCCAACACTTTCAGCACCGCCTTCTAAATCTTCATCTCGAAATCTTGCCAATTCAAAAAGTCACTTTTACTCTCGAATTACTTTCGTGATGGATGGAATTCCATCTACGCAGACACGAAGCCAATAAACACCTGATGGATAAGAACTCAAATCTATTGTTAGGGAATAAATATCAGTCAGTTTGGTTGATTCTGATTGGAAAACAGTTTGTCCGAATACATTCATTACATCGACAGCAACGGAATTCATTCCAGGCATATCAATACTTAAGTTCACTTCATTGCTGCATGGGTTTGGATAAGTTTCAATTCGCGTCCTGTTAAGTTTCCTCTTATCCATTCCTGTGGCCAGATTATTTTTTGCTAACCAATAAACAATCGTGTCGGTAAGAGCCGACGAAACACGGGGATTATCCATAGGGGTCATATAATGGGTTAGTCCTGCCATGCTCCAAAAATCATTGGTGATGGTCACTTCTTTTTGAAAGCGAATCAGCTCGGTAGGTTTCACTTGGAAATCAAGCCCCATTCCCATAAATAGGGTTGGTAACATATTTAAATTGTAGTTGATAGAAACAGAATCCGTCGCAACAAAATAGTCATACCATGCACTAGCGGGCACTCCAAAAGCAGCAGGAGTACTGGCATTCCAATTATTTGTCCGAATCATATTGAAGTAACTCAATAGTTGATTGCCCTGAGAGGCCGCATTAGCAGAATCGGTGGCAGTTGCGCCACAAGGCCTGAGCATCGCAATCAAATTATTCAGCTGATTGGCATATAAAGAATCAAAAGGTGTACGTGCACCAGCTATAGAAATTAAGGCCTTGACATCACTTCTTTGGCGCGCAATAAAGGGTATGAGTGCTGAACCTTCACTATGGCCGATAAGCACAATCTTAGTAGTATCAACATCACTCCGCGTCTTCACATAATCAATGGCACTTTCAACAGGAAGCCAAAGTTTATAGAACGTGATAGGCGATAAGGCCGCAGAATATGTATACTCTAACTTATCATAGCGCAACACTGCATATCCCGCAGCGACTAAAGCATCCGACAAATCCTGATACATGCGGATAGTATCCCCATACATTTGAGGAAAGAGACATGCACTATTTCCATCTTTCAGCGGAACAGTTCCATGCCGGTCGGATTGGCCCGTTCCTGGGTTAATTATAAGCGTAGTGAAAGGTCCCTTGCCATCGGGGATGGTAAAAGTAGCATTCACAGTTAATCCATCATGATCGAAGCTAACAGATTGGGACTGCTGTGCTTTGGCCACATAAGCAAATGATAAAAACAAAAGGAGACTGGTAATTTTTCTCATCAATTCGGGTATTCACATTGGGTTAATATAATTATTGAAGGATACGTATAAAAAGAGCTTTGTCAAAAACTGACGATGAAAGGCTGAGACATTGAGACAAAAGCAAAAAAATTGAATCAATGAAGGCTATTTTTCATGCAGATGAGCTTAATTATTTAGCATTCCTTTTAAAGATGGGTTTTTGTTCCTCAGGTCAGCGCCACCCTCATATACCGATTTTAAATTCACCAAAAAGAAGGACCAACCCGAATCGCATCCCAGTCGAATTCCCTGTTTGGAGCTATCATCTGTAGGAATGTTCTTTTGAATCAATTCAACTAGGGTATAATCGTCTTGAATGCTAAGTTTGATGTCCACCAAGCAATCACCAGCAAAAGTAAATTGCAAATAATCTTTTCCATTGGCTTCAGTGATTTTGCCTGTTTCCGTCACGTCGAATAAATACCAATTCCATTCATAACGCATCCCTTTTTCAACGGCTAATTCTTTTGAAATGGCATTACCATCTCCATCATAATATACAGCCTGACTCAAGAACCAGGCTTCAATTTCTGAAGCTTTTGTCCAAGCTGAATAGATGTCAGTTAGTGGCGCTTTTATAGCAATTTTTTTAGTGAATGTTGTCCAATCAAAGTTCTTCATTTTCTACTGTTACTTCAAAAGCCAAAATTAGTAAAATCTTAGGTATTCAGACTTCCAGACGATTAGACTTTCAGATGGCCAGACAGGTGACGGTGAGAAAAATCTCGAAGCCTCGTAATCTTTCAGCTCTGAACTCAAACGGCTCTTACTCGTAATTCCCTTCAGGGTCAGTAACAAGAATGAGTGGGGTACTTTTTTCTTTAGTTTGCCCGAAACCATAGGAGGTTCCCACAAAAACAAATCTTCCATCGGCTAATTCGATTCCACTATTCAAGTATAGGCTACCCGACAATGAAAAAATCTTTTGTGTTGTTACATTTCCCAGCTTATCTAGCTTCATAAAGAAGGAATTAAACTCTAAGGATTCAAAACTCAAACAATAACCTGTAACTAGCATTCCTCCATCGGATGTTTCAAATAGATCAGTAGCCATGGATCTAATGGCACCCTCCGCATGATAACGCTTTCGCCACAATAAGGATAAGTCTGTCTTGTATTTAAATATTTCAAACTCGTATTGTGCGGGATAAGCATCATGCCTAAAGCGAATTGGACTAATTGCCGTTGCCATTTGTCCGTTTGAAAAAACGAGACACTTATCTATAAAATCATCTTCCTTTTCATCTTGTAAGTCAAAATTCAATATTCCAGAAACGCTATCGTCTTGCATGTGGTATTTCGCCACAAATTGCTTGGGTTTATGTCCCCAATTCCAAGGGGAAGGAAGATAGTTACCGGCCAAAAAGAGGATATTGTCTTCTTTCTTCAATACTTGCAATTGGATTACTTTACCACCAATCTGACTATCCAACACTTTAAATTTCTGAATTTCATTTCCGTCTAAGTCTAATTCAGAAACAACAGACGTAGATGGCGCTCCGGTGAATTGTCCGTTGCTATAGGCAATATAAATCAACCCATAGTCTGCTTGATATGGAGGTGAAAAAAGATTATTTGAAGATAAGGCTTGATCAAATATTCGACTCGTGATCATGTTTCCGGACTCATCGTAGCGAACTATTTGAGCCGAACTGCCACTGTTCATGAAAAAACCTCCGGATGCCAGAGCAGTGCCGGTTGTAAAAACCTGTTTTGTTGTGTGCAGGTAGGAAGAATTTATTTGATTTCCAAGTTTATTGAGGCGGGTACTAGTCATGCTTGAATCGCCATAATTTCCACCTCCTATAAAGAAGCCTCCATCGGCTGTTTGTCGCACAAAATTGGCATACTCCGCATTCTCATTGCCAAAAACCCGTACAAAGTGCTTTCCTTCAGTATCTTCTAGATTTACTTCTTTCGTGCATGAAAACAGGGCGAAAATTAGCAGAAGCGATAGGATCTGACTGCTATTCTTCATAAGCTGCGTAAATGAAAACCTATTCATACACAATCTCCCCCTTATTATTTAAGCGATAAGCCATCATTTGACGTAAGGGCCTTTTATTATTCGACGATTGTCCAATTACACGGTAGCCCGATAGCGTTTGCTTGACAGACCAGACACTTAAATTAATATCAGGCACACCAAATGCCGAGCTCCACTCCTCCTCACAATCGGGCGACAATTTAATAACGGCGCCAAGTACATCAACCGCACCTTGAGAATTTTGAACCGCAGTGGTCTGGCCACAAAGTATATATCCACCATCATTCGACCGTTCTAAATTATTAAAATACACTTCTCCCTCTCCACTAAATTTTTTCTCAAAAATGAGTGTCCCATCCATATTAGCCCTGATAATTTGTATTCGTGACTTTGCTATTGGTTCTTCAAAAAATGAAGCTAGTGTCACCTCATTTCCTGTTATACTCACATCAACTTTTACCCGAGCACCTAAATAATTAGACCTCACGTAATCTTGGAATATCCGGGTCATTAATACCTGCCCACTATCAGGGTTAACCAGAAGCATATTGGTGACATGGTTCCCTACTTGAGACGATAGGGTTGACTGACTATTCAAGCCGCCTATAACGTACTCACCAGTTGGAGCCTGTGCTATAGCTTCAAATGTGGAATGCCACGGTCCGACCCTAAATGTTTTGGAATAAATAAGGTCTCCATTAGCTGTAAATTTCGCTAATAAAGATTGTCTGTTCGAAGGAGATTGATAGCCAACCAAAACGAGGTCTCCATTATTGTCTTCCATGCCAGCAACAAATACTTCTCGATAATCCTCTCCAAAGGTCTTTTGCCATATGACCTTACCAGAGGGTGAGAATTTCACCATCCATGCATCAGGGTCATCATTTGTCACGTCAAGACTATACGAGAACGTAGCTCCTAAAGCGACAAAACTGCCATCCATTAATTCAATTAACGAATAAAATATATCCAATTCATTCCCGCCTATATACGACTTCCACCTTTCTTTCCCATTTTCATCGGTCACAAAAATGTAACCTTTACCAAGACCGGCCCCAACAAAGGCCATCCCTCCATCGCGTAAAAATGTAGCATCTATTACCTCTTCGGTTCCACTATGGTAATAGTATTGAATGCCACTTTTCGACTCCGGAATCGCCTGCTCTTTTTGACAGGCAGGGAATAAAATCATTAAGGCCAAAAAAAGGCCATAAGCCACAAGTCGCTTCATAGGTTTTGAATCGGTCGTACCAAAATTACGACTATAATTTTTAAGCACCCCATGTCATGGAATTTATCCAGAGAGGACAACACAGAGGAGTGAGAAATGTCAACTTCTTCCTCTTTAGACCCGCTAAATTATATGCCTAGCCACAACTTTTTGACTTGATCCATCTCTCTCCGCTCGATCCCAGAACTCTAAAATCCCTTCAACGAAAAAACCCCTTACAACACTACTGTCGTAAGGGGTTTTAAGTTTTAAAAGTGATCCCTCAGGGATTCGAACCCTGGGCCCTATCATTAAAAGTGATATGCTCTACCAGCTGAGCTAAGGAATCATTTTCCCGTAACGGGATTGCAAAGGTAAGCAGCGAAGTCAAAAATCCAAATGGTGCTGAAAAAATATTTTACCATTCTTCATTAAGCACTGATAATCAGCTTGAATGTTATATGCTTTTTCCAAGGCTTAGCCCCTATGCCTTCTAGCAACTTCAGCATACGCGGATTAAAATCGCCTACCCAACTGAGTTCTACTTCTTCAATGCTTGGGGTTCTTTGAATGGCTTGATAAAAATGCCAAATCATGCCGGTTTCTATGCCCTTATTCTGGAATTCAGGAATCACACCAAAAACAATGGACCGCAATTTCTTTGGCTTTTGGGTTTTTAAGCGCCAGAATAGCTGTAGCTTTTGCAGCCATCCGAACTTGCCAAGAAACGAGGCCATCATTGGGTTAACATCACGCAGACTGATATAAAATCCTACCGGCTCCTCCTCTACATAGGCAAAGGAAATCAGCTCTGGCAGCACCAAAGGTTTCATGCTCTTAATCATCTTTCCTATTTCCTCCTCAGTTACGGGATTAAAATGTTCATGGTCCTTCCACGCTTTATTGTAGATAGAACAGAAGTCGCAAGCCATCTTCTTAGGATCATCCATATTAAAACTCCTGAATATATAACCGGGCTTTGCCATCACCTTCTGAGCAATAGGACCAAGTCGCTCGGCATTGAAGTCCTCGCGGGTAATCATAGCGGTGGTTTGCTCGAAGTCGGCAACGAATCCATAGTCTTCAAAGAGCGCACGGTAATACGGTGGATGGTAATTATCTTGAAAGGCCGGTGCAGTGAATCCTTCAACAAGTAGCCCCCAATAAGAATCTCTATGACCGAAATTAATCGGACCTTCTATGCTTAAAAAACCTGCTTCTTTCAGCCAATTTGTGGCCACATCAAAGAGGGCTTGCGCCGTTTCCCGACTATCGATGCATTCAAAAAAGCCAATTCCAGCTTCTTCACGGCTTTCTAAACGTTGATAAAATGCCGCTATTCGTCCGCAAGGCACTCCATTTTCCACTACTATCCATCGCTTGGCTTCTCCATGTTCGAAGGCCTTATTCTTGGAGGGATCGAATAATGACGCCACATCCACGAGCGGCGGACAAATCCAATGGGGGTCATTTTGGTAGCTGCTGAAGGGAAT
>Ga0100379_10001707_pt1 | contig 21739 bp, 20 predicted proteins | sample CryGeymeta201503_FD_80418 | JGI IMG/M metagenome (GOLD analysis project Ga0100379, IMG submission 80418) | Groundwater microbial communities from Crystal Geyser aquifers in Utah, USA - Crystal Geyser metaG 2015-03 | ecosystem: Environmental > Aquatic > Deep subsurface > Groundwater | place...
ACCAAAAGCGAGGCCTCCTATGAAAAACTCATGCTCTAAATGATGTCTAAACTGGTCAGTTAAACCAAATTAAACAACAGCCTGATCAGCCAGCACTTCGGAAAAGGATCAAAGCCTGTCATGAATAGTACTTTCGCTGAGAAATTCAAATAAAATACCAATCTCCCACTAAAGGTGGCCCGTGAAGATTGGGAATAGGTAGAGCTCTCTCCTGGAAAAAAACCAGAGGCAGTCAAAGTTTAAGATGTTTACGAATCTCGGTCTGGTAGCAATATTCGACCATATCTCAAGAATAGCAACTCTCGGAGTACACTGAAGGGAAGAGAAAGAGAGGTTGATACTCCTGATGGACAATCAAACAACGAAGATAAAATGCTGGGAACTATACTATAATCTATCGACAAACGCCTGCAATCAAGTGATGAGACCAATAAAAAGATGCTGGCCCTCTTATAATAGATACATCTTGACAGATAAAGAGAGAGGAGGTAAGAGTCGAAGCGTATAATATCTGAAAAAAATATAAAAGAGGATAAAAAAGAGGAGCTAGGAATGATAGAAAGAGCCCTGGGAGATAAATTGAAATCAAACATGTTTGGTCCTAATCCTCAAGACACCAAAAATAGTTATGGCATTTTGACTGAAATCTTACCTTATAGCGATCGAAGATAAATCAAAGTCAAATTTAGGATCCCCGAGATCGTAAATATTTCAGAGGAATCTAAGCTGGAGGAACTGAAAGTATAGACAGCTGAGTGGCTTGGTATGGTATATCGAGCAACGGCATCAATTTGTTGGAATATGCTTTTGAACAATTATCTGAGCTTCTAAGAGGTGAAGATTCTTTTCACTGAAAATATCATCTTTAACTTCATAGAGTTCATGAAATAGATGAAAAAAAGAGGACAAAGGCAGCAACTTGATGATATTACAAGTATTATCAATCAAAAATCTGTCAATATTCTTGAATTTCTGTGCAGACAGTATCCACAAACAAAAATAGAAGCTCCCAATCTTGCCCTGAGAAGCATCCTACCTCAGATTGATAACCAAGGAAGAAGTAAATATGATTTAGTCTGGAAATCAGATTTGGCTTTCACCTTCAGATAAAATGGAGATTACACTGATCAAATTATGAGAATGATAAACTTTATGATCAGCAAAAGCAACGAATAATATGATGGATTTTTCGGCTTTATGAAAAATACATTCTAAGAGATATTCCTTCCCATTCACAAGAGAAGAAAACTTGAGGATGGGAAAAATGATACTGAAGAACGATAAATCGATCACGAAGATTTGAAATATAGGGAGAAAGTCAAAGGATATACAAAGTACTTGATTGGCAGAAAAATCCCTAAAAATACCTTGCCATACACAGATGAGTAAATCGATGATGGAATTTTCTTTGTGAAATCGAATGCTGTCCTGCGTATCATTACCAAGTGGGTCGAAGACCTCAAGGAGTACTTCGAAAATCCTGAAAAGAGAATCAAGAATAACTATAATGAAAACAAAGACCATCATGGAAACATGATGTACCTTTCAGCCCTCTTGAAGAATGGAATCCATAAGAAAATACTGGAAGAGAAAGATGAACTTTTTGCCAAAATCAACAAAATCCGAACCGAATGCTAAAAAATGGAGTATCTTTTGACTGAGGAGGACTATACAACCGATCCTTCTCAAGTTCATCTGAGTGAAGAACAAATTAGCGTGGGTATGTACTCAGTTAACATCAAAAGGGTCATTTCTTCCTACATTTGCTCTGAGCTCAATAAACTGATCCACTTTTTGCTGAAGATTCCCAAAGACATCCCTGAAGATACTCTCGGCAATGAAAGTGATGTCTTTCAATCACAAGCAAGAAAAGATCTTGATGCAGTCAACCTGATTACTTTTAAGCTATTTGATCTTCTAAGGTGCAAAATACATTCCAACGAAGAAGAGATCATCTGGATTGTCAACTATCTCATCCACCAAAGCAAAAATAATAGAAATAAGTTCAAAATTGTCAGGATTAAAGATAGGCTGGGGATGGGTACAAGGGATATCATGATCAATGGCCAGGTCAACAGAGGAATCGTATGTTAAATCCAACTATCAGTCACCAGCAATTCTGACAGAAAGCAAGAGTTGTTGGACTCATATAATCATTTTCTGTACGAGTTGAAGCGATCTGAGTTAGGTCCAATCACTGAAAATGTTTCAATCTGGTCAAATCTTGAACAAAGATACTCCTATTTTTAGCAGCTGATGACAAAGAGAAATAAAAATACTGTTTTTGTCAGAAAATAAAAGCCTGAAAAGCACAAATGTAGAAACAGTGAATATGAGTTCAGATCATTCAAAAGACCTTTGCTTTGCCATTAATGCAAAATATTTTTCCCTATTCCTCGAACCTGCCTCCTCAATGTCATTTGCACCAGCTGTAGCACTACATTATGTGGATAGTGTTACTACTACAATTATCTGAATGCCGATCAGAGAAAAGAGTTTATTTTTGATAAGAACAGGATTATCAAGTACGATGTTATGGACAAGTTGGAGGAATACACCGATTACACAAAGCCTTTCCCGACGACTGGGTTTTTCATAAAGAAAGATTTTTTGACGAAATAAATGTCATTTTATATGGCGATTGAGAAGAATAAGCAAGATGATGTTAAAAGTGCCCCTGAAATTGATATTCTAGTTATTCAGACAATCATTAGGAATGGCCATATATTCAATCGACAGGTGAACAAAAAATAAATCAAAGCTGAGCTAGTAGAAGGAGTATTTTACATCAAGAACTATGCTAAGACATAACTTAATAACTTTATCATTTTTTCATTCAAAGATGGCGATTCATACAAAAAAAGAATGAAACTTGATGATCTAAAAAAAGAGCTGGAAAAGCCATAAAATTCTAAAGCTAAGGTGCTCAACATTTTGAGAGAACCGTCATATATTCACAATCTTCGCTTGCTCAAGAGATAAAATGAAAAGATCAAAGAGTTGAACAGTCTTCAAAGTGTCGTCAAAGATTCGAAAATAGTTGTATATGTCTTCAAAAATTACTATCTATTGGCTCAGGTACTTGTAAAAGGAAAATAACTCAGAGCTGACATCAGAAAGAAGATCAACTTAAATGAGCTTAAATCATTTGCTGAGAGATAAACTAACATCGTTAGTATGGAGTACAAGTACATGACTGGTGAAATGGACGAAATTTACGATAAATTCAAGCCGAAGCTTTATGATACTTTCTGTAAAAACCTCAGAAAGCTTTTCTTGTCGAACGGAGACATTGAATCAATTAAATGCTTTAAAAATTTTGTCAACTTAGAGACAGTTTTCATCAGCTAAAATAAACTCACCAGTCTTGAAGGAGTTGAAGATTTGAAATTTCTCATGTCATTCACTTTCGATCACAATCAAATCGAAAGTCTTGAGCCCCTTTCAAAGATATAATCTCTCAGATATATATCTGGTAATTCTAACAAGATCACTAGTCTGAAAGGGCTGAAAAATCTCCACCAACTAAGAAGTTTTTCCATATATGAAAACGATATCGATAGTTTGGAATAAATCAGAGGTAGTCCTAATCTTGATTCCTTGTATGTGAGATAGAACCCTATTACTGATCTCAGTGTTGTTCAATCTTTCAAAAAACTTCACAAGCTATACATGGGCAAAACAAAAGTGTCTAACATACCTGATTTATCAATGCTTTCTGATTTGAAAGTTCTTTCAATGGAAGGGCTTGGCCTGACCTCTGTTCCAACAGTTTTTTCAAACTTACAGCTACATGAGCTTTCTTTAGCAAATAATAGCATTGAGAAGATCACTGACATCAATAATCAAACCGAGTTGACTTATCTTTCTCTGTCCAACAACAAGATAACTAAGATAGAAAATATTTCTAACCTTGACAAACTGTAGACCTTAAAACTTAACAAAAATAAAATTACCGTCATCGAGGGAATCAGAAACTTAGACTCCATAAATTATATAAACTTAAGTACAGTTTCTTATATTTAGAATACAATCCAATTGATGACCTTGCAGAGCTTGTCAACTATGAAATTTCCTTCACATATGTCATCACCCATGAAACTCTCACTGAAAAGGCAAAAAAACAGTTGGCAGACTTTGAAACAACGAAAAGCAATATCAGCTCGAGCTAGGATTGATATGATAGATTCACATTCTTCTTAATTTATGTCTATTTTATCACCATCATGCTCTTTTAGTGGTGGGTTCCCATTCTCTGGAGTACCTGTTTTGGCGATACTGTTTGAAATCCAGTGCTCGTTCATTGATGTTGGACATTCTTGGAGTGTACAATTTGAATGGAGTGTAAGAGTAGTTCCATTCGTGTTTGGATTCGAAGAATGGATCATGGAAGCCTCTTTATTCGACAACTGGAACATCGTCGTACTGATGAGCTAGCCAGCCGTGCCACTTTGGAGGTATCATGTCACCATTATGACTTCTTGGAAGCAAAAAGTCATTGTATTCTACCCACCTTCTTTGAGTCTTATCTGTATGCCAGAATATGTACGTAGAGGACTAAAGTCTTAATAGTATTTGTTTCCGTATTGATCCATACCGACGTAGTGAGTTTTTGTGGTAAGGCCACCAACATTGTGAGTGTTCATGACTGCTTTATGTCCACGCTGGTAGGTCTGGACGAGACCATCAATTTTGAGTGATTTCCAGAACTTAGGAGTCCATATTTGACTGAAGAATCCCCAAGGCCACAAACCCTGAATATCGTAATTGTTACCATTTCAGCTTCTCTTAATTATTATTAATAAGGATTTACTTTTGTGATATTTTTAAAAGAAAGACCTCTCCTCAGTATTAGAGCAGATAGTAATGTTAAACCTTTTTATGACATCATTCATCGATAATATTATTAACTTATTATCAAGAAAAGCAAGGCACAATGAACTTCTTGAATTTCCTGACCCAAAGCACATCATGTAAGTTCGCATTCACTCAGCCCTGAACTTTAACCTTAGCAGTTTCACAAGTGGACTGGCACAAATCAATTCCTCTGCTGATGCTGTCCAGCCTAAGATCACAAATTCTGAACAAGTCTTCAAATAACCTCTCCAGGCGCCTGAACTAAATACAACTGACAAAGGGCAAGCAAACTAAACCAAAGAAGCTGGCAACAAGGAGAGCCAGGTTGAAATGTTCACTATGCAACAACAGCTCATTAACCAATATATGCACCTCAATATTCAACTTTTATCAAAAAAACTGGAAAATTTGGAGCAACATGAGAAAGTATCGAAGCAATAGGAGCAATCGTCCCAGGTTGAAGTGAAATCCATGAAAAAGAAAATGTACTAAATTACCTATTAAGTAAAAAAGTTAATAACTGCGGACATGCAGATCGGGAGCATTACGCCAAGGGCATGTGCAATAACTGTTACCACAAATACGGCAGAACTAAAAAACCTTGGAACTGTCCCCATGATAAGCTCTATGCCAACGGAATGTGTCAGAACTGTTACATCAATACATACAACAGGAAAAGAAGGGAATAAAAGAACTAGGATCGAGCTGAAGATATTGATAATATGACTGAGCTCAAAATTGAGGAGTAATAGAAGTGATTTTGTTCTGCACTATAAATATCACGATTATGGAGAATTCATTAACACATTTCTAATGCCAGACTCTCCTTGAATGCTGAAGCTTAAAGAAATGTCAGGACTTTCGTCACATTTGAATGAAAGGCTGCTAATGTCAGGGTCGTTGTCAAACCGTTTCATGGACTTGCTCACATTAAGAGAGGAAAATTAAGGAAGGAAAAAGGCATTGTTTTGAGATGGAGGCCTAAACTCTCCTTTTTAGCTATATTTTTTTATATTTTCATCCACTAGTGCTCTTTCAGATGGGATGGGGTTTCTTGCAGTTAGTTCTGATTCACAACTGTGTGATCTTTCTTCGGGCTTATGTTATTTGATGGCTTCTTGGCGATATCTCTCCAAGCGATCAAATGGAATATTAATAAATATTTTTTTCCTAGACCCTGAAGATTTTTTGAGATGAGGATTGATAACTTCTTTTTGCTTGTATCGGTTCAGCTCATTCGTTGTAAGATCGAGGTCATACTTTAACTTTTTGATAACAGAATGCAAGTGATTGATTGTTTATTTTTATTTAAGCTATTCTTCAAGAGATTGGACGTTGACCTTAACTTTTTTAGCTCTCTCTGCAAACTTCAATGAGGACACTGTCTCATGAAGAAATTTCTATGAAGATGAGCAGTTAACTATGATAGAAGTTAGGAAGTTGCCTGAAAGCGAATCTTTAAGTAACCTAGTTAATTTGGAATTTCGGAAAGGAATGTGCTCAGTCTTGCTCCTTGTTGTGAGAGCATTAATAACATTTCCCAGACAAGAGAGAGAATAATTAATCTTCTTTGTTTCCTCAAAGGCTTCTCCTTGAGCACCTGATTTAGCAACTTTTTCACTACCAGCCAAGTCAATGAGGCATAACTTAGTTGTGTAGCCAGGCCTTTAAAGATAGATACTGAGAATTGAATGTGATCGAGAGCTTTCTTCATTGAGTTTAGTAGCAGTAACTTTTCTGCTCTTGGCTCCCTCTCTAACTAAATCCATCATTTCTGATTCACTTCTGATGCCGATTTATACTAGCCCATCAATGAACACCTCTCCATTTTTGGTTTCCTTCAATTTAAGGTCTGTTCCTCCTCCAAACATATCGATTATTTGTTATTTGTAGAGCTAAGCCATTGAACATTTGATATTGGCTTGAATCTGATGCTATTTTTTGAAGCTGAGGATATTTTTGATGCATCTGTAGATCAGCCCTGAACTTTATACAGATTATTATCCAAAGATAGTATATGTCTTTCCGGATCCTGTCTGACCGTATGCGAAAATAGTGCCGTTATATCCTTCGAATAGTTGCCTGCACATGTTGGCTCCAACGTCCTAAAATATTGTCTCTTGGCTTGCTGTTTGGCTGAATATTTTATCAAAGCTGTAGTAATTGTCATCAATCTTCAAAGTGTGTTAGTTTTTAATGAGGAAACTATCTTTGGTTTATTCATTTTCTCCTATTGTAGGTTTTAACCGAACAAAAACTTTAATATTTTATTCTCTTCTTGGCTGACAATCAATTCTTTTCTCACTGTTCATTTTCTGAATGGATGACGGATGACTTTTATTTATGCTTGTCGACAAGTCAAACTGAATGTTAGGTAAGACATTCATATTTCTTTATCCTAGAGGTGTCTTCATTTTTTATTTGGTTGATGATTGTCTCAGCAGTTTGCTCTTTGACATGCTTTGATTTTTCTGAAGAGATTTGTTATTTTTGGAAGTTGATCGTTATCTATTAGATTGTTTGGAGTTGAACTTTTTATAGAACAGGTTTTCTTTGTTGTTTGATTGAAATAGTTGAGGATAGTTGGACTCAGTGTGGAGAGTGGAAAATTAGGAATTGGAGGATTTGAGACTCGCAGTTGTTGTAAACAAATTGTGGAAAGAAACGTTACTGCATAAAAGTTAGAATACTTGGATGATTATGGGGTGCCTTGAACTGAGGTCCTGAGTGAATTGTTGAAGGAGAACAATTTTATTTTGTCTTGCTTGTTCTTGTCCTTGTGCATCATAACGACTATATTATAACATAACCAAAATCATCACTATCAATAATATCACATGAATTCACCTATTGATATAGTCGATTTTGCTTTCTTTTATGAAACCGACAAGGATCCGAACCTTTTAGTTAGCTCTTTTAAATTTAGACCTACATTTGATTTGCTCGACTTCGATTTAGATTAGCTCCCATTCAGATAGTATACCTCAACCTATTAGCCATTCTTCCCTATCTTTTTGCCAGCTCCATGCATCTTATCATTGGACCAAGTTATCTCGAATCTATCTCCATCCTTAATAAGTATTCCAAACCCTTCTTTTTTGTCTCCAACAAAATTTCCTTCATAAATAGAAGTTAGAGTCTTCTAGCAACCATAGCCGTTCTTTTTGTCATCCTTCCAACCACCTGAATAGCAATATCCAGTTTTCTTGTTCTACAATACTCCATATCCATTCTTTGCATTAATTCTCCATTCCCCACAGTAAATATTTCCTGTTGAGGGATACTTCCTCATTCCAATAAGAGTTTTCACCCCTTTCTATTCAAATCCTGTAAATTCAGATCCATCTTCAAGGACTCTTTTATCAAAAACCAAAGGATAATGGCCTTCAGCCTTTTTTTCAAGATATGCAAGGGTTTGGGGCAATAGTTTTTCTATCCCAAGATCATCATTAATAGTCACATCTGTTTATTGAAGATTGTCTTGTTGTTACTAGATCTTTTCAATGATCCAGTTCTCTTTTTTGAGAAAACTCATCTTGTCAAAGTGCATATCTTTACCTTTTTCAGCCTTATTGAAGTATCCATAGAAAATCTACCTGTTCCGAAGTAATTATTCATTAGTGAGAATTTCTGACATTCTTTTCTGAAAAATATCGTGTTTTGTTTCTTTGGTAAAAATGCCTCTGACAACTTATCTTATCCTTTTCAGCTCAAAACATTTTTAAAGTTCAGATTTGGCTTTTTAGCAAAAGTCCTTTTTGACACTTTCCTTGATGTAGAAATTATCGATTTTTTTGAGAAAATTTAATCTAATTTTATCAATACTGCTAATGATCCTAGTTGCCATTCCCTTGATAAATCAATAAATACCTGAAAGGTAGCATTCACGTCCTGAATCATTGTACTGACATAAGATTAGTGTTTCGTAACAAACTCGAAGATTTTTCGAAATTTTTACTCAAAGGGCCAATACCTTAGCTTCTCGATATCCCCATTTTTTATTTCATCGATCGCTAGAAATTCTTCATTGTGTTTCGAATGAGATTTAAAGAAGCAAGTTTAACAAACTAAGCGACTCGGCTCCTGGCAATTTTGATTAATGCATAAATACATGATATCGTGACCTTCATGTCCCTCAACCAAACATTTTGGTGCTATGGACCAGTTTACTTTCTGATAATTTTTGTTGATTTTACGAGGTGAATGATACAAAGGATACTCCTTCTCTTTATACTATTTGGTTAATCGTGGGAGGGAAACACTTCTTTGAGTCATTGTTGTATTTTTCGTTTATTTATATCTCGATTGAAAGGGATAAAATATGATTAGTATAATTTTAATATGGCGATTGGAATAATTTCTATTCATCAGATCAAGTTTCTGTAGTGCTTTCCTTCTTCCATAACACAATCATTTCCATCGAGCTTGACCTTCAAAAATTTCTATCCTTTGATCTGACCGTAAGGGAGGCTCAAAACAGCCATTCTCAGGACTTTTGAGCTTGCACCGAAAGATTCTTACATAGCTTCAGCGTTGAAGACAGGTCCAGGAGAGCATATTTTAAGTAAGTACTCTTCTTCATCAACGGTTCCGGAGTCAGCAGCAAGACTAACATATCCAAAGTGGTCAGCTAATTAGATGAAGGGTTTTTTTACAGCATTTTCAATGGTTTTAACTTATGCCTTGACAGCTTGGTTGAGATATTTGGCATTTTCTCCGAATTTGTAGAAAATTAGAATGGGATCTTCGATGTTGAGTTTAGCTTTCTTCTTAAGTTTTTGCACCCTGGTGATGATTTATCTTGCAAATCCTCTGATTTTGAGCTCTTCATTTTGACGAATATCGAGTAAAACGCTACATAGAAAAATGAATACATGACTTTTTCGCCACCAATAGCTTCGTGTTCTTTGACATTATCGACAACGAATTTTTCATTGACAAGGATATCAATCTACATACCTTTATTTTTACCTTTTCCAATTTATTATTAGCAAGCTCGATGCTTCCCTCTTGTCTGAATTTTTACAGTTGCTCAGTTGTAAGTTTGATGATTTCCTTTTTGACGTCTCCAAAAGATTTGTTTCCTTTGAATTTAGGCCCTAGAACCGGAAGGTTAGGGAGAGCCTCGAGCTTGACATACTTGTCGACATTTTGCTCATGCTTGATATCTTCAACGTTGATCTCTTCTCTGATGTAATTCAGAAAAGGTGCAAGCTCATCAAACAATTCTTTTTCTTTATTAACTACAGTCAAAGACATGATGGGTTGCTTGAGGGACATGTTCTTTTGTTCTCTTAATTTTCTGGCAGTTTCTATGATGCTCATGACTTTGGTCATTTGTTCGGCCACCTTGTTATTTACTAGCTTCTCATTGACATCAGGGATAAAAATATGGTGAATGGAGGGCTGAGAAAATTTGCTGTCTTTGCTGATGACAAGCTTCATGTTCTGGTACATCATGTCAGTGATGTAGGGGACGACAGGGCTCATCAAAACATTGATTTTAAGCAGGACATCGAAAAGTACATTAAGACTTACTTCCATGTTGATATCGTCAACTTCTCCTTTTATTCTGGTTCTGTTGAGTCTGACATACCAGTTGGTCAAATTTTCCAAAAACTTGATGAGAGGAGGAACCACATTGTACAGCTTGTATTCTCCTTGTTCTTTTCTTACATTTCTTATAAGATTCTGAAGGGCAGACTGAATCCATTTGTCAGTCACATTGTATTGGTCCAATAAAATTTAGATGTTCTAAGTATACAAGAAGTTTTTATTGAGCCTGGTCTCATATTTTGATATATTTTGGATGAGGAAACGATAGGCGTTATACCATGGTAGGAAAATTTCCTTCACAACTGATTCCACTCCCTTCTTGGAGAAGTTCAGGTTGTCAGCTTTGACAAGAGGAGAGTTGATGAGGTATAGTCTCACAGCATCTGCACCAAATTCGTTACATACTTCAAGAGGATCAGGGTAGTTTTTAAGTCTCTTGGACATCTTTTTGCCGTCTTCAGTAAGCACAAGGCCGTTAACGATGAGATTTTTGTAAGGATTACTGTTTTTGAGACCAGTGCTGAGGACATTCAGGGTATAGAACCATCCTCTGGTCTGATCAATTCCCTATCCAATGAAATCAGCTGGGAATATTTTGTTGAATTATTCTTCATTTGTAGTGAAGGGATAATGGACTTGAGCATAAGGCATGGATCCACTTTCGAACCAACAGTCAAAAACTTCTTCAATACGTCTGAGCTTTCCTTTTCCTTGCTTGCTTTCAATGGTCAAATGATCAATATATTATCTATGCAAATCTGTGATCTTAGCTCCAGTAAGCTCTTCAAGCTATTTGACTGATCCAACGCAAACAATCTATTCTCCATCCTCAGAGACCCAAAGGGGAACGGGATTACCCCAGAATCTGTTTCTTGAGAAGCACCAATCTTTACAATCACTGAGCCAGTTATGGAATTTACCATCTTGAATGTTCTTTGGAACCCAGGTTGCTTTTTGATTGTTCTTAACAAGGTCATCTTTGAAAGAAGTGACTCTAATGAACCAGGCGGTCACAGCTTTATAGATGAGGGGCGTATCACTTCTCCAGCAGAAAGGATAATTGTGGACACATGCGCCTTTCTTGACAACTCTTCCTTTTTCTTTAAGATATTTCATAATGAGGTCATCAGCATCTTTGACATACACTCCTTCGAACATGGATACCTATTTTGTAAATCTTCCATTCTCATCAACAGGCACAGGTGGGTTGTCTGCTGTAATGATTTTCTTTTCTACACACATTTTGTAATCGTCCTCTCCAAAGCCAGGAGCACAGTGAACAACACCGGTACCATCTGAATCAGTAACGAAGTTGGCGCATTGGACTCTAAAGCATCCATCATTTCGTCTTTCAATGAAGAAATCAAAGAGAGGTTCGTATTCAGTGCCTTCCAGATCTTTGCCTTTGATTTTTTCAAGAGTTTCATATTTTTCTTTTCCAAAGAAATCTTTCAGTCTGCATTCAGCAAAGATGAAAATTTAGTTTCTCTTAAGATCTTTGACTTTGACATATGTGAACTCAGGGTTAACTGCCAATGCAAGGTTAGAAGGAAGTGTCCAAGGGGTAGTAGTCCAGGCGACAAACTTGATATTGGGATCATTCTTCAAAGGGAAAGAGACATGAACAGATGGGTCAGAGACCTACTTGTAATTTTGTTGGAGCTCAAAATTCGAAAGAACTGTATTGCAACCGTTGGACCAGGGCATAATCTTTCTGCCTCTATATACGTGTCCTTTGTCGAAGAGGGTCTTGAAGACATACCAAACTGATTCCATGAAATCGATATTCATGGTTTTGTAGTCTTTCTCAAAATCAATCCATCTTGCGAATCGATTCACAACAATTTCCCACTCCTTAGAATATCTCATGACGATTCCTCGGCAGTGAGCATTGTATTTATCAATTCCCATCTCAAAGACCTGATTCTTTGACTTGATATTGAGCTCCTTATCGATCTCATATTCAACTGGAAGGCCATGGCAATCCCATCCGAATCTTCGAGATACATAGTGACCTGTCTGACTAGCATATCGGCAGACCACATCCTTGATAGTTCCTGCTGCGATATGTCCGTAGTGAGGAGTTCCTGTTGCAAAAGGAGGCCCGTCATAGAATGTGTATGGAGGCAAGTCTTTGGTCTTTTCGAGTTGCTGCTTGAATGCATCGATTTCACTCCAGTATTTGAGGATTTTCTCTTCCTCTGTTGGGAAGTGAGCTCTTTCAGGAGCTAAATTAATACAGCGTTACTTGGATTGAACTCAGTCTTGCTGAACATCTTACAAGTATTTACAAGTATAGATTTAATATAGTGTTGAAAAATGAAAAATAAATGGAATTAATTTCTTTTATATTCGGTAAGCTTAAAGATGAAGCTATATGATCTATCGAAGAGGAGCAACAGGTTATTAAAAATTGCGAGAAGATCATCGGGAAGCTACAACCAATGCATGGTTTTTTAAAATTTGAGGATGATTATTGATGTTGTCTTTGATTTATTTGCGGCCTTTGATCTCTCGCTAAAAAGTGTTGAGCAGGTGCTATGTTTAGTGCTTCTCATGTCTCCATTTAGAGTCCTTGTACACGATTTCTGAAAGTTTCAGCCGACTTTGAATTTCTTATTAGACATAAGATTACTTTTGAGGGCTTCCTCTGAAACAGAAACAATATCTGAGGCAAGAAAGGAATTATTTTTCTTTTTACTCTTTGAAAAGCTTCTCTTGGGCTGCTGAGTAAAATTTTGTTGTGGTAATGAGCTTTTTGGTCTTTTATGTTTAAGAGAATGTTTTTTTTCAGACTGATAAATGGAGTAATTTTGCTTTCGTTTGGTTGGTTGATTCATCCATCGATGGTTTTTTTTACTAAGCTAGTCAGCCTAAATTGTCTCGTAATCCTAGAGATTAATATCCTCAATAATTTTTGGCCTTTTCAGGGTTTCATATTTTAGGCTTCTTCTTTGCTTATGTTTACTATTGGTGATTTTAGCATTAACTTTTTATGTAGTTCTCTTGTTGATGATGATGTTGTCATCTCCTTGGGCTTATTAGTCAATGAATGATGGTTTTTTGTTTTTACTGGCTTTGTTTGCTTGATTGACTTCAGGAGTTGATTTGTTGAGGCTTGAACGATCTTTCTTGTGTGAACTACAAGCTTGTATTTTATCCAGTAACTCTTGTTGATACTGCTGAATCTTCCTCTAGTTTTAGGTTTCTTCATTATGTTTACCAATCTTTATCTCTTGTTTTTCCAGATGATTTGTCTCTTTGTTTTTTATATACCCCTCTTTTTCAAATGAACTAATATTCTTGAGTTGCTCCTCATATCTCAAATCGTCAAGTCCCTTACGATGATTATGCTCCTGGATATTAACGTGTAATTTGTTTTAAATTTGAGCTTGATCTAGCAACTACAAAGCTCTCTGCTTTGAATTTAGCTATTACTGATAGCGGTAAATTCTCTATTGATTTAACAGCTATTATCTTCGCCTAACAGCTAATTCTATCTCGACTTGTTCATCCTTTAGTTGAGCTTGGGGAGCACCAGCTAGGTCCATCTACATCAGATGAGGTTGGTAGTTACTTCTCGCTGAGAAATATGGATAGTAGAAGGGATAACTCATTAGTTGACCTCAGGTCGAGCAATAAATGAATTAAAATTAACATTCATTTAAATCAAATCGCTTACTCTCATGAAACTTATTCCAGATAGATCAATATTGCTTCGAAATTAATACAATACTAGAGTACTGCACCTGCTGGGGCCTTTCTGTGCGAGAAGGTGCTCTCATTAATCTTTATTGGTAGTTTATGTTATGTTACAATATACCACTATACAGAAAAGCGATCAGACAATCAGTTTGGATAATTTGAGTAGTTCTTCCTCAAGAGCTAGCTGACGAACTTTGCTTCCTCTCAGCTCTTGCCTAATTTTGAATATCTTCTCATCAAGTTGCTCAAGCTAAGCAAGTTCATTTTTCTTTCTTTCGTCTCTTGAGTCATAGATACCTCCAATTTCAAGGTCTATTTATCTCAGCTCTTTTTCCAGCTTTTATTGGGTTCTTTGCTCTTCAAGAACATAAGCATTCTCTCTTTCTGCTTCTTCCTTGATCTTGATTTGACGATCAAACTACACTCTTCGTGAAGCTGCCAAAACTTCAGCCCTTCTTCGCTGTTCTTCATCTAAAACTTTTTTCTGAGTTTCCAATTATTATTCTCTCACAAGCCTAGATCTCCTTTCGGCTTCCACAAGAGCTTCATACTCTCTTTGTTTATCGGCTCGATAAATTCTCTCTTTGACCAGCTCGTCTTCTGCCTGCTGAAGTTGAGCATTTTTGCTTGCTTGATATCTTCTGAACTCTTCTTCCTCTCTCAAACGATCAATTTCTCTCCATTACCTGGCCTCAAGTTCTTTAGCTTAAGCAATTCTTTGAATTTAGACAGCCCGAGAGTACTCTAATTCTCTTTCGAGCTGCACTCTTCTTGATAAATCGAGTTCATATGCTAGTCTGAATGCTGACGTATTTACCTGCTTGAATAGAAGGACATAGAGGGTTTAACTACTAAATTTTATTTATAAGTATAGGAGAATATTAAATTTATATTTGATGTCAAAGGTCGACTTCGAGCAGTGCTTTATCAAGATTGGTTTGAAAAAATATTTGAAAAGCTTATAACTGTGAATTTTGTTAGGCCAGATTTTAGGGAGTTACATGAAGTAAATAAATATATTGCAGAAATTGAGATAATTGAATAAGATAAGATTGAGATGATCAAATAATAATTATCAAGTATATCAAGTTTATCAACCTGAGAAAAAGCTGTTGGAACTGTAGATCTCCTGACTCCAATCGTAGCTGTTAAGAACTCCAAATACATCTTCCATTTAATTTGAATTGCTTTTATCGTCTGTTTTTGTACCATAAATTGTCCCTTAAATCGATTTCACATTGGGAACATCATCAGACAGACCTTCCGGTTCTAAAGGAGCTAAAGGCTAGCTCACTGGAAGTTCAACCTCACTCGATTGGCTCACTTCTTGTTAAGCTAGGGGCTATTCAGAAAAGACCTGTTGCTCTTCGAGTAGGAAGGCAACAACCGAGGTCAAGGAGCCCCATTTCCCCATAAGCTTTTGATGATGGCTTTTCACTTGAATAGACTTCCTAGTTTTCAAGGCTCTAGCGATGGTTACGAAAACTCCTGCAGTTCTTTTAGTCTTATAGTCTTGAAAGTCTTGTTAGTGTGTCCGGAGGTATTAAAGGTAGATTCTATTCTATCTAAGAGTCCAATAGCGTCTTTTGAGACCAGCTCTCTTTCTCTTGGGAGACATGCTGATTTTCGAGAGATTTTAATAAAAACTATGAAGCTCAATTGCCAAATCCCTTTTCAACGGTAGGTTTTGATTTTGGCGTATTTAACATTTCAAAGGCCTCAATAAAAACTCCAGTTCGATCCAAAATCTGTATTTGAGCTCGTCTCTTCATCTTTTGCATAATTGAGCGTGAGTTAATTCATTATAAAAAGAGGAACCAAAAATATTTTTATTTTTTGAAATCTCCTTGTAAACTATCGTATCGGACTTTAAAATAGCCATAAGAATACCCAATCCATTCAATATACAGTTTTGATAGACTGTCTAATAATTAATAATGATTAACTCATTTAGTTTATAAGATAAACAATCTGTTAGGAGTTTCCTTCCACAAAAGCAGAAAATATGTCATAGCTAAATCCAAAATGTTCCAAATAAAGTCACGTTAAACTACCGAATATCCCCTTGCAAAATAACGTCAGAAATTCCCAGTGCCAAGGGGTTAAGAAGTCAATATACAAAGCAACCATCTGATAATAAAGGGCCAAGAAAAATAATAGTTCTGCATCGCAACAAAAAGAATAAAGCAGGCAATGTTTCATCTTAGACCAAAAAAGGAAAGCTGAATCTTTTAAGCAGTAGACTAAATCATCACAATTATTAGGCTCCCTTGAAACATCAATAAATTAGCTTCTCTATGGAGTCAGAACCTTTTTCTTCTATGAAGTAAAATCATATTTTAGTCGTTGACAGCTTTGCCTGTGATATCTTTAACTGTAATGGTGAATAAGCAGTCGATCAATGGGAAAGAAAACCTCAGGACATTTACCAAAGTGAACCTGAAGACTCTGTTAATCCACGATAAATAGCCACTTATCAAAAACATCATTAGCTTATTTTGGAAGATTCAAGATAAAAAGGTTCTTCTTTCAACGAATCTTTTAGAATGTTTTCAAAACGAAAAAACCTATTCGATACTTCAACTCTCAATAATACAACCATTTAATTCGGTAGCTTCTAAAGATCCTAAAGTTCAATATTCAGAAAAGGAATTTTTACCAAAAGAGAGAAAAACTAAGATAGGAGCATGACATTCGAACTTTCTTATTTAAAAAAGTAACTGAAGGATAGCCCCAGATAGAAATCCTCACCAAAATTTGGAGTTCAAAAACATGAAGAACTTCTAGAAATTTCTGATATTCCGAAGTGTATCCTGGACAGTTGGTAACAATTCACAGAATCAAGTGCTGCTGGAAATTAATCCAGAAAATTGGAAATTGCTAATGAAGCTAACCTGTCGGAATTGCAAGTTTCTTGATTTTTGATTTAGTTAGACTGTGGCAATTTGAAAAGATGATTGTATGAGGATGAAGGTATGCGAATCAGAGGGCGCAGCCGAAGACGTTGACGATGCAAATGAGGGAAGGAGCATCCCACTTGATTGTGACTGTCCCATCGACTTCGTTGTCCCAAAAGCAGGATCCTGAAATGTTGAGTCCGCAATCAGCCTTCTGCATGATGATGCAGTTGGCGATGAACTTGAAGTTCTTGTTGACGGCAGTGATTTCCTTGAGAATCTTTATGAAAAGCGAGGTACCTCGTCGCAGATTTGGTTGGTCCAGATCTGGGCATCGTTAACGTTGTAGTTTTTGTTGTTGAGGTGTTGGCTGATGACGGAGTTGACCTTTTGCTGCACGAAGGATCTGATGTTATTGAAGACAGTTTGGCTTTCGTCGCTCATCTCTTCAAATATAACTATTACCAATCCGATCAACTATCAAGTATAAATCCATACAAGTATAATCAGTCAATAAGGCAAAAATTAAACATCATCTGCTGCTGCTCAGTTGTAGCTCTCTAGCCTGTAGTTGTTACTTTATTCGCTCTATCTCTTCTTCTTTTACCCGAACATTCTCCATTTCCCTAAATATCTTTTGTCTGGCTTGATAGTTGTAGCTTTAGATTTCCTTCATCTTAGTTGTCACTCTTTGGATGACCTCGCTTTATCTCTATCTCAGTTTTTCCATCTTTGCACGATAGCTCATCTCGAGTTCTTATTCAAACTCCTTCATCTTTAGCTTATTTTTTTCCTGCTCCTCCATTCTGATGTTGGCTATTTAAAAATTGCGAACTCTTGTAAGTTCATCTTCCAGCTCTTGTTTATATCTTTTATTCAGTTCACTTTTGTATTTGGCAAATCGAAGCTCACTATCTCCAACTGACTTCATGCTTTCGAGCATTTTTTGCTTGTAGCTAAAATCAACTGCGCTGAGTTTGTTTTCTAAATTTAAAATGGACTGATGATCGTCAGTTTGAGCTGATGTCTCCGTCTTTCTTTAAGTGATTCGACCTTTTGGCATTGCTGACCTTACCAATGCTTCCATGACAGACTAATTTTAATTTTGTTGGACATGGAACATAGACTGCATTTATTCGGGTGAAAAGTGGTGTTGCTGATAGTGTGCCTATGGCGAGAAGACTGAGAGTGAATGGTGGTAATTATGATTTTGGAGGTATTAGGCAAAGAGAGTGTTGCATAATTTTTTGAGGAGGGTTTATTCGATACTTTGACTGGCAGCTGGTTGACTATTTTTTAGTTTGTTAATGATTTTCTGTCTCAGCTGAAGTTGAACATTATCAACGAGATCGCTATCTTTCCCAAATGTGTTGAGTAGCTCTTGTTTGTATAAATACTCTTCGTACATCCGTTGTTATGTATAACTATCAAATATGTAAAGGAAATAATTCAATTCAAAAATGACCGATAGAACAAACTTGACTTGAAAATATTGTATAAAGAGTGTAATCGATCACTTTCTCACTGAAAACTTACTGTTCCTCACAGGTTAGAGTTTGAATCCAGTATACGCTCTTGGCCTACTTCCAGTTAACAAAGCTTTTATCCTTTGATTTTATTTGGTCAATTTGAAAGAAGTGCTTTTATCCTCTCTATTCTCATCTATTCTATCAACTTTGTTCAGAAGAACCTTCTGCAGGCGTTCAGGACTAGATGACGGTCTTACTCTTTGTTTTCCAGGGGAAGTGGGCATTCTTAGTTGGTCAGGTTGCCTTACTTATCCCCATACATAGACAGCTCTGCCTTTCTCATATACCTGAATATCAGTGAGATAGAATGAATTTCCTTATCCTTTGATGTATTTAAACAAAGAATTCTTAATGAGGACATCAGTCTTGATAGAGTAAGCAAGAAGCAGTTTGATACTGATATACTCAAGATACCCTTTTACGTCTCTTTACCTGAGCTGATCTTCATATGCTTTTTCTTCCTTCTAACTGATGTACATGAAGTCCTTGGGCTTGATATCTTCATTGATGATTTTGACCTCCGTCTTGGCTCGTTCATAGAGTGGAGCATGCATATTAGGATCAATCTCAACGGGTACTCTTATTTCATTGTGATCTTTGGCATTGACCAAGGTAATTAAAGCAGATAATTATCTTCTGGTCTGTCTCTGCTTACTTTTGAATAAATTTGTCAGCTCAACCATATTCATCATCTGACAAGTTCCATTAGTAAACTTTCCAAGCACCACACATTAATTTTTCAGCTGGTCCCAGTAGTTATAATACTGCTCTCTGCTCATACTTCTGAATTTGCCTTCCTTTTAATTTTTTACATCATTGTGAGTAATGAACCCATCAGTGAAGAAATTCTGGATTTCAAAAGCATTTAATTTTTACTTATTCTTGACTATCTTCATAGGCATGTTTTATTTTTTCTTTGTGATGAGTGTGGTAGGAGCACCACCTTCAAAGATGCAAATCTCTGGGATCAAAAATTTGATCTTTCGTGGGAGTTTATCCATAGAGAAGTAGTCAAGGAGGAAAGGAATCCAGAAGGACTACTTTTGACCCTTGGTATACTCTGATTCCTGATCAACAATGGGATATGTTTTGATGACTTTGTTCTCTGTGACCACTATTTTTTGGCAGAGGTCACATCGGCAGCCTTAATTATTGAGCTGATGCACAATTTTGTTGTTCTTAATAGTAGGCTGGCTGGGAAAGACCTGATTGATGATACATCTTAGTTCCATTGTCTGTTAAAATGTAATAATAAGAAGACTAATACAATTATCAGTCTAGATAAGCTTGCTATTTTAATATAAATTAATACTAAAAAATGTAAGTCCTTAATGCTAACACAAAAGCTGGAAACAAGGAAAACAAAAATTGCTCACCCTCCAAAGAGCTCCAGAAAATGAAGATCTAACTGAACGACAAAATATTTGAGAATCACAAATTAGAAGAAGATTTTGCTCAGGAAAGGGCGAGGTTACTCATCAGTTATCAAAAAGAAAGAACCAACCTCAATAAAACTATCAAAGAGTTGAGACTGAAAAACTAAATAGATAACAACGAATGGACCAAGAAGATGGACCAAATGAGGCAGTAAAAATAATAAGCTTTGAATGATTTGACCAGACAATATGAGGGCAAATTGCAAGCCAAAAATACTAAAATCAAAGAAGATGCCGAGGCGATGTTCAAGGAATAAATCTAACACTTGAAGAACTAAGTTGCCTCATTGAACAAATAAATCGAAGTCAAAAGAAAAGAGTGGTTGACTGCTAAAGATGAGGCTATCGATAGCCTTACAGCCTCCTTTAAGAAGAAAGAAGAAGAAGCGATTAAGAACCATGCTGATCAAGTCAATAGCATGAAAAAGGAATACTAAGAAAGAATGAGTCAATTTCAATTGCTTTACATGAAGGAGGAAAAACAAAGAAGGAAGCTCGAAAAGGATTTGGAATAAAAGGTCAAAGACAACGCAAAGAGCCTCATTATTATCGAAGGAATCAATAATCAAATCACAAATGAAAACTAAACACTCAAGCAAAATATTAACACTCTTGAGTAGAAGATCAAAAAGTTGAATGATCGCTAAACAACTCTAAAAAAAATTCATGAGGAGTAGAGTAAATTTGCTGCCAATCATTATTTTGAGGAACTACAGAAAATTACTCAGCAATATGAGTAAAAGAAACAAGGCCTTATTGACAATCAAAACAAGGAACTACAGCAAATAAGGTCTGAAGTTATTAAAATGGAAATTGTTCACAAGGAAAAAGATTATCTGTGGGACAAAAGAGGCAAAAGACTTCTTGAACTTTATGAAAAGAGATAATCCAAAAAGGAAGATGTCAAGGCTATTGAGAAATTAGAAGTTTAGCTACTGAAAAGAGATTTTATGCTTGAGAAGGAGAGAAGTGAGCTGAAGTATTGCAAACTTGAACTTGAAAACATGTAAGAAATCTATGACAAAATGTTTTTGTCGAGTACCTATCTATCAAAATCCAAGGTCAAAAGTTTCAAAGTGAAGAAGATCAAGACTACCTTGACAGGTAGTAACAAGTCCATGATCGAGAACAGGAGATGTACAATTGATGATCGCTGATGTTTTTGATTTCTAAGTGGCGGGGCGATTGATTTGATTTGACTCGATAAAAGAATATTGACTATCTTTTTTGTAATTATTTATCAACAGTGAGTCAACTACAATGAGCGCTCATAAAGATATCGAAGCAGTACCTGTGTCTTTATACAGATTCACAAGATTTCAGAAATATTGGCTGAAGCCTTTGCCAAGGTGAAGTACATCACAGAGGATTATCTCAAGGCTGCCCCTAAATAAGTTAAGGATAAGTCTCACTCCAAGAAAGAGAAGAATGGTTCTCAACCTGAGCAAAGCCCAAAGCCTCACTTACAAAAAGACGAGAAAAATCATAAAAAGACCGAGAAGGAGGCAAAGACTGAAAAATCCAACTAAAAGGCCCAAGAAAAATCTAAAGAAGGTAAGGATAGCAAAAAAGAGCAAAAGAAACATAAAGAAGAAAAAAATCAAGCCCACCCTGAAAGACCGAAAAAACCTCTGACTCCATTCTTCAGGTTCAATCAAGAGAATATTGACAAAGTCAAGGCTGAATATCCTAATCTCAGTCACACTGAGAGTGTATCAGTGATTGCTCAGATTTGGGGGCAACTTAGCCATGAAGAGCG
>Ga0100379_10001721_pt1 | contig 21669 bp, 28 predicted proteins | sample CryGeymeta201503_FD_80418 | JGI IMG/M metagenome (GOLD analysis project Ga0100379, IMG submission 80418) | Groundwater microbial communities from Crystal Geyser aquifers in Utah, USA - Crystal Geyser metaG 2015-03 | ecosystem: Environmental > Aquatic > Deep subsurface > Groundwater | place...
TATAAAATGATTTTTTTTTGATTTTTTTTAAAATTACTACAGAAAAGTTATCATTTCTGAGTAAATATTAGACTATCTTCCTTTAGAGGTATTAATCCTTGATAAGCTTTTCCATCTTTATTTCTATTATTTATTAACTTGATTAATCTAATTGATAAATCCAATCTGAGATTTATATTATTTCGAATAACATTTAATTCTTTATCCTGACCAGACTTCTTATTCGAATATAAGTTTTCTAAGTAACTTTTTTTTAGTTTTACTTCTTTCTTTACTAAATTGAGTTTATTCTTTTTAGTAGCTTGATTTTCTAGTATTTTTGCTTGTTTTTCATATAACAGTGAAATATTATTTTTTGCTTTGTTGGTATCTCGTCTTAGTTTATCAATTGTTTTCTTCTTCTCTACTAATTCTAGTTCTGGTTTTTGTATAATGTCTTTTAGTTTTTGTAATTCGATGTTAAAGTTTAAATGCGAGTTTGTAATTTGAGACATAATGATTGTTTGATGTTGGAGGGAAATATAATAAATAATTGTTTGAATTTGAGTTAAATAATAAAATTTGAATGTGAATAGTATTATTAGTAAATTAATTAGTATAATTTGATTATATAATTAATAATAAGTATTTAATATATTAGTTGTGGGGATTGGGGATTGGGGATTGGGGATTGGGGATTGGGCCCAATCCCCAATCCCCAATCCCCAATACATTTAAATTATAATAATTATATTAATTGATTATTATTTTAATTTATAAATTAATTGCTATTTATTAAAATCTTAATAATTAAATTTAATAGGAAGCTAAATAAAATTTTGTTAGGTCAATTATACTAATTTTTTTGTAAAATTACTAAGTAGAAAAATATTCAACTTTTCAATTATAAACAATTACTAATAGTTTTATAAGTAAAATACACAAAATAAAAATAGTATTATCTATAATAAATATATATTATTTTTAATTGTCTAAAGTTATAAATTAAATATTTGATTAAATTATGAACTAATAGTTTTATATAATTTTATATTTAGTATTCTAAGAATATCTATACCCCTTCATCAGTACCTACAATCATTTCCATATCATTCATTCTTCTTTGAAGAGCTATATATAAATTATTTACTATATTATACATAATAAAGTTTTTTGTAATTCAGTTTTTTCGTTTTTTAATTTATTAAGTTCCATTAAGAGCTTTTGATTTTCTCCTTTTTGATGAACAGTAAAAGTTTTATTAAACTCATCTTCAAGTTTACCAATATCATTCATTAAACTATTTTTTATATCATCAATTTTTAATCTTAACATTTCTTGTAAAGAATCTCTTTCAGTTTTTATTGAATTAACGTCCTTTTTATGAGAATTCATTTCATCTTGTGTTAATTGAAGTGTGTCTTCAATCGTTTGTATTTTTCCCTTAAGCGAAGCTGAATTAGATGAATTATTATCTGATTCTCCTCTAACACTTCCAGTCATATTAGCTAATATATTATTAAAACACTTACGATTAGACATCCCACCAAAATTTGTATCAGTTTTAGTTTTCATTTTTCCTTGGGCTATCATAATTAAAATGAAATTTACTTGGATTTGTTATTCTTCCTGAATTATTCATTTTTATTTAATTGTTACATAAATAAATTAATATAAATATTTTTAAATATTAACAAGTATATAAGAACATATCAATATTATTAATATTTAAATATTTAAAAAATGACAATTCCAAAAGTACAAGAAATCAAAGATCTTTCAAGAATCGAAAGAATAGGAGCTCATTCACACATTAGAGGACTTGGTTTAGATGAGTCGTTAGAAGCTAGAAATATTTCTCAAGGAATGGTTGGTCAGGTAAGATTATAAAATTTATTTATAGGTAGCAGCCAGAAAAGCAGCAGGAATTATATTAAATATAATTAAAGAAGGAAAAATAGCTGGAAGAGCTGTTTTAATAGGTGGACAACCTGGAACGGGTAAAACGGCCATTGCAATGGGTATGGCTAAGGCGCTGGGGGAAGACGTGCCGTTTACGATGATGGCAGGTAGTGAAATTTATTCATTTGAAATGAGTAAAACGGAAGCTCTTACACAAGCTTTTAGAAAATCTATCGGAATTAGAATTAAAGAAGAATCAGAAATTATCGAAGGTGAAGTTGTTGAAATCGAAATTGATAAATCTGTTACTAGTGGAAGTAAAACAGGAAGAATTACTTTGAAAACAACTGATATGGAAACTCAATATGACTTAGGACAAAAAATGATTGAGGCAATTCAAAAAGAAAAAATTATGACTGGTGATGTTATTACAATTGATAAATCAAGTGGAAAAATTACGAAATTAGGAAGATCATTTGCGAGATCAAGTGATTATGATGCAATTGGAGGACAAGTAAGATTCGTACAATGCCCTGAAGGAGAACTCCAAAAAAGAAAAGAAATTGTTCATACTGTTTCACTACACGAAATCGATGTTATTAACTCTAGAACTCAAGGATTTTTAGCATTATTTGCTGGTGATACAGGAGAAATCAAACAAGAAATTAGAGATCAGATCGATCAAAAGGTATATAATTTATATAATATATTAGGTTGCTGAATGGAGAGAAGATGGAAGAGCAGAAATAGTACCAGGAGTATTATTTATTGACGAAGTACATATGCTTGATATCGAATGTTTTGCTTTTATCAATAGAGCTATTGAAAGTGAAGCAGCTCCAATTGTTATTATGGCTACTAATAGAGGTATTACTAAAATTAGAGGAACACAATATCAAAGGTATTTAACTCTTTAATAAATGTTTATTAAATTTTCTTTTAGTCCACACGGTTTACCAATAGATCTTTTAGATAGATTACTTATCATTAGTACTAAACCTTACACAGAAGAAGAAATAAAATGTATATTAGAAATTAGATGTCAAGAGGAGGACGTCGAAATTACTGATGAAGCTAAAGAGTTGTTAGCTAAAATTGGTAAATATTCTTATAATTATTTAAATCAGGAATTGAAACAACTTTAAGATATGCAATGCATTTAATTACTACTGCTCACTTAGTTGCCCAAAAAAGAAAAGCTACAGAAATTGATACTGAAGATATTAGCAGAGTTTATAACTTATTTATTGATGTTGAAAGAAGTAAACAATTCTTAAAAGACTATGAGAAAGAATTTATGTTTTCTGAAATTGAAGTTAAAGACACCAATAAAATGGATATTGATAAATAAGATAATATGATAATAAGGATAATTAGATAAATATCATAAATAATAAATAGTAAATTGATATTATATGATTATTAATTTTGTCTTTTATTGATTTATATCAACTTTATTAATCTTAATTACAATATAACATTTTTGAATTTATTTATAAATAAATAATTTATGTTGATTATATATAGATTATGAAATAATTTAATGATTTAATGAAGTATAAATAATGAAATATTTCTATATTTCTATATTTCTATAGAGAGTTAGACTAATATTTTTATTTATATTTGCTTGGTTGCCAAAATTATTTATATATTTTAAAATACTATATTTATCATTAAAAATTTAATAATATTTTTAAATATAAAATAATATACTCTTTAATAGTTCATTTATTTTTATTTATAAAATGGAACCAAAAGAACATTTTATTGATGAGTCATTAGTAATTAATAAAACTTATTTCGATACTTTAAAATCACAACTTACATGTTTAATATGTTCTGGTTTATTAAACACTCCATTAATTTGTTCTACTTGTGAAATAGCATATTGTCAAAAATGCATTAATATTTGGATTGCAACAAATGAAAGTTGTCCTATGAGATGTCCAAAATTTATAATTAAAGATATATCACGACTAATGAAAAATTTGATGGAGAATACACTTTTAAAATGTAAATTTGGTTGTGAAGTAAGTTTATTAAATTACCCAGAACATATAGTTATATGTGAAAATTTACATAAAGATGATATAATTTGTAATAAATGTGGCAAAAGTTCACAAGTACTTGGCTTAAAACATAAAAATTCTCTTTTAATGAAAGAAAATATAAATATGAAAATCGAAACACTTAATTTGAACTTACGATGTGAAGAGGAAATATTAAGATCAAAGTTAGAATTAAAAATAAAGAAAGTTGAAGAATATAACAGAGTCAAAAAAGAACTTGATGATATTATAGTTGAATATAATTTTACACAATTAAAAACACTTGAAGTAATGAAAACAATAAAACTACAAATTGAAGAATTAAAACAAGAAAGACTATTTCTTGAATCTCAAAATTATGATTATGAAGGGTTTCATATAAATAAAAGAACTGATTCTATATATCCTTTTAGTTTAAATGTGATTGATGCACAAAATATAGTAAAAGAAAAGAAGATAATAACATCATTTGTAAAGAATGAAAATGATAGCTCAAATATTGAATTTTCCAACAATAACAAAACAATAAAATTGAAACAATATGGTTGGAAAGGTATAATATGTGATGAAAGAATTGGAGATAGCGGTTCATACGAAGTTGATTTTAAGATTGATAATACTAATTATTTTGGTTATATTATATTAGGATTTGCAGTTGGAGGCACAGATCCACAAAATGGCTTTTATACTACAAATAAATGTTGGTTGTTTGATTTAAGAGATGGGTATTTATTTAACAATGATGAAAGTGATAGTAATTGTTATCTTATCCAAGGGATAAAACCAAAAAGTGGTGATATAATTTCTTTATGTATTGATTTAGATTTAGAAGCTATTTATATAAAGTTTAATGGTGTAATATATTCATACAAAAAGAAGATGAAAAACTTAGACAATATAAAGAAAGCAAATTTATATCCTTGTATTGATTTTTATAGTCAAAATGATCAAATATCATTAGTTTAATTAATAAATATAATAATAAATAAATTGAAAATTATTTAAATCTCATAAAGTTGTTTAATACTAATTAACATATTTAACTAATATTATTTATAATCATTAATTATTCATTTTAACTTCGATTTCATTAGTTAAAGATCATCTTTCTTATGTAAATCAGGATTCAATAGGTAACTTTCATTACCATCTAAAGGTAATTCACCAGAATCAGTTATAATAATATCAGGTAATATTAAATGAAAATCTCCCCTTATAAAATGTCTTTCACCATGTTCATTACCTAAATATCTAGTATGATTTCTAATCCAATTTCTTTCTTCTTCATATAATATTCTGCCAAATACTGCATTAATATTATTAAATTGGTCTAATTTTCTTGCTGTAATATAAAAAATAGAAGTAAATGTTTTAGTTTTAAATGTTGCTGATCTATTTCCACTTCTCATTGCTAAGTAACCGACACCATTATGTCCTAAATCATAATTTTCAGCATAAAATGGTGCATCGTATATACTTTCACCCTCTTCACATTCATTATCTAGTAAATCACCACCCTCAATCCAAGAATATCTTTGAAGTCTACTAAATTTAGTCCCTTTCAAATGAAGAGTAATATTGTTTTTACTTATACCTTTTTCTCCTGTACATAAAGCTCTAAAGTTTTCAACCATTTTTGGCATTGCTTTTCCAAATAAACCTATATGAATTCGTTTACTAGGAGAGTGATCAAATGAAATATCTAAAAATACTTTGTGAGTTACTATTTCTAATGGAGCATTTATTTTTTCCAATGGTACAATTCCATAAGCAATAATTTGTGTAATTATTGCAAATATTGTTATGAATAGAAGCATTTATTTATATTTAAAATTTATAAAACCATTTATGTAATATATTTTAATAGTTATTTGTTGAATGATTAATAAAGTAATTTTAAATAAAAGAAATATGTTATATTTTAATAGCTTTATTATTAAAATGTGATAAAATAACTATTTCAATATTATATTATTTACTTATTTATTATATATTATATTAACTAAGAAAACTATAAAAAATTTAATAAAAATGTATTTTAAATAAAAATGAAACTAAGCTATTTAGTTAGCAAATAAGAAATATCCACAATTTTTATTCTTAATCTTTAAAGTAGAAATTCCAACATACTTAAATTCAGGGTTGACGATATTTCTTTGTCTTGATCCTTTGAATGGAGTATCATCTACTAATTGTAAGATAAATGAAATTTCAGCTTGGGGAGATCCAACATCAAAGTGGAAATTAAAGGTTTTATAACTTGATGTTTCTTTAATAGAGGCTTTTTGTTTATTAACAGCTTCACTTATTAAAGCTTTATCAGTCCATTTTTGAGGGTCTTCATTAATAGGGACTTTTAAGTCTTCTCTAGCTTCGAGGGGACTTAATGGTTGCATTCCTCTTAATTTTTGAGCAAACTCTCTGAAAGCTGGCTCTCCTCTATTTAGAGCAACTTTTGGCATTCCTTCTTTTTCAAAAGTACCTCCACCTTTTTCTTTGTTTTCTTTAATATATTGTATAACGTTTTCAACTTTTGCAGCATAATTAGCAGGATTAGTTCTGCATTCGTTAATTTCTTTAATATATTCAACAGCAAAGTCAGGCTTTCCTAATCATGATAAATTATTATTATACCTTTTTTCTTTTTCTTTGTTCCATCACCACTTTTGTTCAAGTTTTCTTCTTGAGTTTGAGTTACTTCCTATAATAATTTAACGAATTTATTTACTTTAGTTTCAACTTGAACTGTTTTTGGGGCCTCTTCAACTACTTGTACTTCTTCCTTTTTTTCTGGAACGGGATTAACATGACTTCCTCCTACATGAGCGTCATCGTCGAATACTTTTTCTGGTTGAGTACTAGGTTGAAGAGTTTGTTCTTGTGTAGTATCACTTTTAGCTGCTAAGCATCCCATATTGTTTATAATATTATATAATATAATTAAATAAATAATAAATTTTAAATTATTTTTGTCATTTGATGTTTATTAATGCTAATATCTTAAATATATTTTCTATTAAATAATATTTATATAAAAATTACTTAATTATTTATAATCCTTTACTAATTAATTATATAGAAATATAATAATACTACAGATCTTACTCCTTATTCAATCTTTGCATTTTTTACTTCTTTTATAAATAAATAATTATAATATAACTCAACTATCTCACATTACTCAACAACAATTACTATTATTTTTTAAATTTGCGTTTAAATTTGTATGTTTTTCAAGTATTATACTTTCTTTCTTTTTAATTTTATCCTTATTAACATTTTCCATTTTATTGATAGCAAATTTAACTAAAAATTCCATTGCTTCAGTAATATTTATATTTTGTTTTGCTGAACTTCTAAAACAAGAAACGAAATTATTTTTTTCTGCAAAGCTTTTAAATTCTTCTTCTTCATTAAATAAATCTTCTTCTTTAATAAGGTCTAATTTATTTCCAACTAAAATAATAGGAAGATCTGTTCCATCCATAAATTTAGTATTTTCTTCTATATTCTTTTTCCATTTTAATGTTCTATTATGATGGAGTTATAATAATTATTACTCAGTTAAAGAGGTAATATTAGTTAAATCTGAAACTATAACTACACCATGTGAATCTTTACAAAATACTTTTGTTACATTAATTGATTTATCTTGTCCTATAATAGAATATTAATTATTATAAGATTTACTTACCTGCGATATCCCATAATTGGATTTTATAAAGCTTTCCTTCAAATTCAAATATTTTATAACCAAATTCTGAAACAACAGTCGCTTTATAAGTTTCTTGGAATTGATTTTTTGTCCATCTATTTACAAAAGATGTTTTTCCAGTACCTGAATTTCCTACTACTATTATTTTTAAATCTTTTCCAAAGGTTTTGTTATTGTTCATTAATTATGTTAATAATTATAATTATAAAATATAAATTATATACTAAAATAATACTTTATAATAAATTTAATAATTTAAGTTATAAGATTATAAAAGCTTATTTATTCTATTTCTATTACAGTGATCAGTCTAAGTTATACTTCTACCTTAGTGATTTTTGAGAGAATATTAACTATATCTTCCATTGAAGCTCTTTTTTTGAAATCTACTTCAGTTGCGATTTTAATAATTTTCCTAATATTTTCATCTTTAATATTGTTAGGAATAGGGAATTTCACTTTAGTCAATAAAAGTTTTTGGATTACTACTTCATTATCTTTATATTCATTACACCAAGGTAAATAGCCTGAAAACAAATAAGAAACAATACAGCCGAAAGACCATACATCAACTTTATTAGTTACAATACTAATGATATCTTCTGTTTCTGTAAGATCGGCAGCCTCTAAGGTTTCTGGGGCAAGATAATGTAAAGTACCTTTTGCTCTAGTCATATTTGAAATTCCATTTGAGCATACTTTAGCAATACCAAAATCAATCAAGTGTGTTTTATAATCATTATCAACCATTATATTTTCTAACTTTAAGTCTCTGTGAATAAATTTATTCTTATGAACGTAGTTGAGCGCGTCAGCCATTTCGGTTACTATTTTAAGTTTTTGTTCGGTAGTAAAGTAATTTTTATCATATTCGTCAAGGGGTTTTCCTGTGATATATTTAAATACTAGTCCGATAATCTTATTGTCTAAAATTATTCCATAGAACTTAGGCATCGCAGTGTGATTTAAGTTTGAAAGTATTACTATTTCGTGGGCTAAGCATTTCCAATCAACTTCCGTTATAACTTTGACAGCAACTTCCTCACCGTCAAGAGTTCCTCTGTAGACTTTTGCTTGTCCACCTTCTCCGATTTTTTTCTTTAGACTAATTGTTTTTAGAGGAATTTTCTTAATGTGATTAATTTCCATTAAATCTTTAATAGTTTGTTGTAGTTCTTGATCGTTCATTGTTGGATCCATTATTATATAAATTAATTTAATAATCTTTATTATATAATGACAATTAAATTTATTTTTAAATAAGGAAATTTTATAATCGTTTTAAATTATTATTATACAAAACAATATAAACGAATAATATTATTAATTAAAATAAAAATTATAATTATATTTTATTATAAGCTACTTCTATTTCTTTCCTACTTTTTTCTTTTTTGAAATTCTTTCTTCCTCTTCTTTAATATCTTCAGCTGTATCTGGTAGAATTTCAGTTATTACTCCAGCAGCAACTGTTTTTCCACTTTCTCTAAGAGCAAATCTATCCCCTTTTTTAATTGACATTGGAAATTCTAATTTTAATGTTAATTTCAAGTTGTCTCCTGGAGTTGCCATCTTAACATCAGCTGGTAAAAAGGTTGTTACAGCGAAATCAGCAGTTCTTAAAAACATCTAAAAATTACATTAATATTATTGAATTGTTATATTTACTTACTTGTGGTTTATATTTTGAAAAGAATGGATTTTTTCTTCCACCTTCTTCAGGAGTTAATAAATAAACTTCTGCGTTACAATTTCTATGAACGGTACATGTTCCTGGTTTGGTTATTAATTGCCCTCTTTGAATATCTGTAACGAGTACTCCTCTTAGTAATAAACCAATATTGTCTCCACTTTGAGCGTAGTCTAATTGTTTTTTAAACATTTCTACTCCGGTTATGGTTGTTTTTGTTGGCTTTCTTTTATAATTTATAATTTCCATTTCATCTCCTAATTTACATCTTCCTGATTCTACAGTTCCGGTAGCGACACAACCTCTTCCTTCTATATTAAACATACCATCAATAGATAGTAAAAATGGTTTATCTATGTCTCTTATTGGTTGTTTTATTTCATCGTCCATAGTCTTTAATAATTGTCTGATTGAATTATGTCCTAGTTCTTTGTCAGTATCTTGAAGAACTGCAAGGGCTGATCCTCTAATAAATTTTACTTCTTCTGATTTATATTGATATTTGTCTAATAATTCCTTAACTTCCATTTCAACAAGTTCATGGAGTTCTGGATCTTTGACTAAATCACATTTATTTAAGAAAACTACTATAGTCTCAACTCCAATTTGTCGACATAATAATATGTGTTCTCTTGTTTGAGGCATTACCCCGTCAGCCGCAGAAACAACTAGGATAGCTCCATCCATCTTTGCAGCTCCTGTTATCATATTTTTAACATAATCATGATGTCCTGGACAATCAATATGGGCATAGTGATTCTTTTCTGTAAAATACTCAATAGTTGTGGCATTAATTGTAATTCCTCTTTTTTGTTCTTCTTTTGTTTTATCGATTTGATCGTATTTAACGTATGTTCCCTTTTCTTATTACATTTATTTAATATATTTACTTTCATCAGCTAAAAATTTAGTAATGGCAGCTGTTAAACTTGTTTTACCATGATCGACATGACCTTATTTGTTAAACTAATATATATACCGATTGTTCCTACGTTTAAATGAGGTAAATCTCTGTTATATTTACAAAACATTTTATAAGATTGATATTGAAAATTTATTTGAGATTTTATTTGAGATCTAGCAATAAAATTGAATTTTGAAAATATTTTCATTTCCAAATATTAAATAATAAATATATTAAATAAATAATAAGGAATTATAATGAATTTTAATATATAATATTAAGTAATAAAATTAAATAAATATATATAAAAATTATTCCTATTCTTTTATTTTTTTTTATACCGAGTACTTAATAACATCAATTTTTGGATATTCAGGAGAACACATTTTTGAAACTGATATTAAACATCCTGGACATACATAAGCACATATAAAAGATCCAATTTTAATAAATATTAAAATCAGTATAATTAGCGTAAGTGGAACATTTCCTAATATAATGAAAAATGAGTGAACACTAAGTAGCTTTTGTACTTTAATATCACAGTCAGCATAATAATTTTGGAAATGATAAAAAGAAATAATCAAGTATGACCAAAATAAACTAATTAAACCTAAGATCAATAGTAGAATTCCAGGTGTTGAAATTAATGATTTTCTTCTAATCCAAAAGTCATATTGTTTCATATTATTCTTTAATGCTGGATAAATCTTCTTTGCGTTATCGAAATATGAATTTTCATCTTTGTAAACTTTGCTTATTTTAAACATAAAACATATAATTGTAACAGAAATTAAAAAACTAAAGAAAGTTCTACTATAAAGCCATAACCGAAGAGATTTATCACATGAAAATGTTGCAGAAATGTTAAGATAATATAAGCATACAACCATTAAAAATATATGAAGAAAAAGAGGAATTAGCCAAGAGTTTTTGTAACATATAACTGATATCTTTAAGTTGAAAAACCATCTTGTGTCGTAAAACCATAACCATAATAAAAGTTCCATTGTATTATTTTAAAATAATATTACGTAATTATATAAGTATTAATATTTTTGTAAAATTCATATTTCTCGAAACACTTTTTTTATTTTTAATTATTTTATTATTCACAAATAAAAACGTATATATAATAAATTAATCAAAATTAATAACAAAATAAAATGACAACAACAAAAATAAACTCGCTAGTCTTTTTAGCTTTTCTAATTCTTTTAACAAACTCACTTAATATTAATTTAAGAAATCAAGAAGAATTATTTGCTCATTCACAAGTTTCTTCTGCAGATGGATGTGTAATTTCCTTAACAAAAACACAACATATTCACGATAACGATTCAATGGCTTTTATGAGTCAAATTCAAGATAACATAGATAGCTTCAAAAATTGTAATATTTATCTTAAACAAATTAGACCAATTATTACAAACTGATTCTGAATCTATTACTGATGACCCAACAACAAAAGTTATTCCATTAAGAAATTATAAAAACACTCAATATGTTGGTAAAATTGCTGTTGGTACTCCCGGACAAATAATTCCAGTTATTTTCGATACTGGTAGTGGTAATTTATGGGTTACTTCATCATTATGTAAATCTCACCCATGCCAACTTCATCAACATCAAGCTTATAATCGTAATAAAAGTGAAGACTTTCACAGATTAGGTCTTGGTGTTAAAGTAAAATTAATATTAAATTAATATTAAATATTTATATGTTAGGTAACATTCGGAACTGGTAAAGTCCAAGGAGAAATTAATCGTGATACCTTCGGATTGGGTCACTTAACAATCCCAAAACAAAAATTTGGAGAAATATTAAAAGAATATGGAAATGTTTTCTCTACAGGAAACTTTGCAGGAATTTTAGGTTTAGCATATCCAAAAATGGCTGCTTATGGAATCACACCTGTTTTTGATAGCATTATTAATAATCATCTTCTAAAGAAAAATATTATGTCTTTCTACTACTCAAAACAAGATGGAGTTGATGGTCAAATTACCCTTGGTTTTATTGATACTAGTCATTATACTGGAAAGTTAAGATATTATCCAGTCATTGATAAATTTTATTGGACAATTCAATTAGACGATATTCTAGTTAATGGCAAATCAATCGGATTATGTGAAGGTGGATGCAAAGCTGTTGTTGATACTGGAACCAGTTTGATTACCGGACCCACTAATGATGTTAAGAGATTACTTAAAGCTATTACTGTTGAAGATGACTGCCAAGGATATGAAAAAGCTCAAAAAATTACATTTGTTCTTAGTGGAGATAAATATGAGTTTAATGGACCAGATTATATTCTTAAGTCTAATACTGGAGACATGAAAAAATGTAGAGCAATGATGATGCCTCTAGATGTTCCAGCACCACAGTATATTTTATAAATTAATAATTTTAGTGGACCCGTTTGGATTTTAGGAGATGTATTTATGCAAAAGTTTTACACTGTATTTGATAGAGATACTGACTCAGTAGGATTTGCATTAGCAACCCAATAAATATAAAATCTTGCTTAACTATCATTATCTTATTTTAATAAAAATATGTTAAACTATTTATATAAAATTTATTTTAAACAACTATTAAAGTTAATTAAAGTCTATTAAAGTTTATTAAAGTTTATTACTACTATAATTTAACTTTAATGTAAATATATAATTATAAGTATTTAATTTAAGTTCCTTTCTCGTTTATAATTATCTAAAATAACTTCAAACTCTTTTAAAGTAAGTTTTCCATTTTTATCATCATCAATAGAACTTACTAAATATTGAGCAACCATTTTATATTGTAATTTGCTAAATTTACCATTTAAAGGTAGTTTATTTTTTTCTTCATTCGCTTTGTATCGATGAATTTTCATAAACTCATCATCTTTAACAACATTATTATTTAAACATTCATTAATATCAATATTAAGAAATTCTAATGCATTTGCAATATTCTCAGCATCAAGAGTATTTGCTGTCAATGATGAGTTATTATTTCCAGTATTTGTTTCTGGTTGAGAAATTTCTATTAGTAGATTAAATAACTTTATATTTATATCCTTAGTGTCATAACTTTCTTTATTCTTGGAGTCTTCCCAGCACGATTTAAAATCTTCAAAAGTAATATCACCATTTTTTGATTTTCTCTCAATGTCTAGTTTTATTTTTTGAAAATCATCAGGCTCTAAGTTAAGTCCATAGTTTTCTAGTCCAAATAAAATTGAGCCTTTTTTGGCTAGTGATTGATTATTACCAAGAAAATAATACAGATTTCTTAAAGGCTCATTTTCATCGTTATTCATTAATTTATTATAAAATTAAATTAAGGAAATAATTAAAAGATGGTAAAAGAACTTTTAAATATTATTCACTTAGAAAGTAAAGTGATAACTTACTAAAAATTACATTAATCACCCTAACTTAATATCACTTTAATTCTTATTTTCAAAATCATTAAAATTATTATAGAGTTATAGAGTTATTATAGTTATTAAGTTATTAATATTTAAATATTTATAGTTAAAAGTTATATATTTTATATTTACCTTATTTAAAATGTCAGCGTATAATTTTCTTACAAATACGTTTACTACAAGAAATATTCAACTTGGTATAGCATTAAGTATTTCAGCTGGTGGAGTTTTTTATTTTTGGAAAAACAAAGATAAAAATGAAATATACAATCATCCAACCAGACAATTTGCAGAAATGGCATTAAAGCAAGATCATAGAATAGTTAACTATTGCGGAAGAAATTATAAAATTTCTAATTATAAAAAAGTAAACTCGGATAATAAATCAATTTCATATCGATTTAGAATTGACGGAATGAGAGGACAATGTAAAGTTTTAGTAAAATGCGAAAAAAATAATCATCAATATTTTCAAGATCTCTCAAAAGGCCAAATTAATTTTTCCAAACTTGATAAAGATCAAAAACTAAAAAGTCCTTTTAATCCTATTAACTTTAATGATGTCTTTATTCCTGATAATATTACAGCAAATAAAATAAAAGATTTAATTATTACAGATGGAACTAATGATAAACATAAAAACTTATTGGATTTTGATACAGACTCACTTAATAAAGGATATGTACCAGGAGTATCAACTTTAGAAAATAAAGGTTTAAACAAAAGTATTGAAAACAATATGGAGTTTTGGAGAATAACATCTCTTGTTATGGTTGCTAATGACTCTTTAGTATTTAATGTGAGACCAATCGGAACTAAACACAGAAGTTATGATATCGAAGAAACATACTATACTAACAATACATATTTCGACATTGTTCACAAATTAAGATTATTTAAGGCCAAATATGATGAAGTTACAACGATGAATGTAACAGGTGATGAACTAAGAGATGAACTAAAAGCATTAAAAAGTACTAATTTCGAGAATAGGATCCAATGGAGAAAAAATGTAATGTTTATTAATGGTTGTCTTATCTTAGTTGGAATTGTTGGATATCAAGTATTCCATATGAGAGCTGTTGATCAAACTGGCTTTAATATTTCAGCATCTTTTTTGAAGAATAACGTAAAAATAAAAAATTGGCTCGGAAATTTCGATGTTATTTATGGTCATTATAAATCAAAGCCATTTTCAAAAGATATGCAATATAAACTGTTTATCATGGGAAGTAAAGGAAATGCTTGGGCCTATTCAGATTTAATTTTTGACAAAAATAATAACAGTTATGATGTATCAAAGATAAAATTAGAAAATAATGTGAAGGAATTTGTTGAGCTAAACCATTTTGGAGAAGTTACATCAACTGGAAGTGGCAATAAAACAACTGATAAATAATTAAAAGTATTTATATTAACTTATAATATTAGTTTTAATTAATAATTAATGAAAAAGTAAAATAATTTAAATAATCAAATATAATAATTCTTATCATATCATAAATACACTTAAAAATTTATTAATTATAATATGTTAATTATGGATTTAATAATCAAGGTCATCTTCTTCATCAGTCTTTTTTAGTTTGTTTACTTTAATCATTCCCGCTTCGATTTTATTATTTGGTGTAATAATTTTTGCCCTAACTAATCTTTTTGTTAAATTAATAGTTGGGAAGTCATCTTTATTACCAACTTCTTCAAATCCTACAATTCTGTCATATGCTTTTCCGTCTTTAAATAATACAATAGTGGGTAAAATCTAATACATTAAAAAATTTTCTTACTTGAACATTAAGTTTTGTAGTAAAGAATGGAGTCTTAAGAGCATTAATTTTAACAAAAAATGTTTCAGCATGTTGTTGTGAAATTATTGACAAGTGTTTATCAGCAATTTTACATCTTTCAAATTCAGGGCTGTAAAAATGACATACTACTTGATTATGTTTTAGCATTGTGTCTAAAAAATCAGACTCTACGATTTCCTTATATTGACCATATGGTTTAATCTTCTTAGTATCTTCGTCTTTTTTTTCTTTTTCATATAGTCTTTCGGATTCTTCTCGTCTTCTCTTTATTTCAGTTTGAATTATTCTTTCCTCGTCAGAATCAACCTTATCTAAATCATCATCTGAGTCCTTCTTTACTGGTTCTTTTTCTTTATTTAAATCAACTTCGTGAACTTCTTTTCCCATTGACATTGCTAAGAGATTTAAAATAAAAAATACCTTCTTTTGTTTTATCTTCAATAACTTTTTCGGCAACAGCGTCGAAAGCAATTTTATTCAATAAATCAGTATCGTTCATTTTAACTATTAAAATTTAAATTTTTGTAATTAATAATAAAATATAACATTAATTAATAAAAAGATAACTTTATAACATAACCTAATTCATTATTTTAAATAAATATTAAGATTAATGTTGATTATATTTAACTTTATTTCTGTATTAATAATAATTTCAAAAATAAAAGCATTAGAAGAAGATACACAAACAACTCATGATTTATGTATGACTACTACTAACTTTCCTAAAAATTATAATGATTGTGTTCAACCTACAAATTATTCAGGTATTTGTTGTTATGTAATTATTTTATTAAATTTAGGTAAGTTATACGCCTAAAAATATTACGAAATTATTAACAACTTCAACTAGAAATGAATTTGAATATACAGATTTTATTGAAAATCAAACGCAATTTAATATAAATGCATCAAGTCTTGAATATAATAAAAACCCTGGTACAAGAGCAAGGTGTCAGACATTTCTACCGATGTTTAGTGGTTTAAGTGGAATATTTACTGCTAATTTATATAATTATCTTATTGATTGTGGAAATAAAAATGGGATTCAATCATTAGATTTTTTTGAATTTAGATATTGTGGTATGGCAATAAACCCTTTTGGACAAGGAGATTGTTTACCATCTGATAATCAAACTTATATCGAAGAGCAAAAAAATTTAAGTTTAATTGCAAACTCAACTAATTCTACCAATTCTACAAACTCAACAAACTCAACTAATTCTACAAATACTACTAATTCAACAGATACAAAAGATTCAGCAAATTCGACAATAAATGTATCAGTAAATTCGACAACAAATATAACAGTAAATTCGACAACAAATGTAACAGTAAATTCGACCAATTTGACCAATTCAACTAATTCAACAAATTCGACCAATTCGACTAATTCGACCAATTCGACAACAAATAAAGTTATTATTGATTTATATCCAGAATCAGATTCATGTTGTTTTCTTACATATCGTATTAGAAAAACTATTGAAGGAAGTGTTTGTATATTTGCAAACTCTACTTATTCAAATAATCTTATTGCTTCATATTTATTTTCTGGAAAAGATATGAGTGCAAACATAACATGTAAAAATACGAAAAACAATACTTTACTTGAAAATAAAATTCAAGATCTAAATACAAGTGCTTTTATACAGATAACAAAATATTATATGCTGATATTATTGCTTATATATTTTTATTTTATATAAATATTAACAAAGTTGTAATTTATAATTGTTTAATACGTTATAATAACTTTTAAATTTAAAAAAAATTAAACAACTGTTGTTATTAAAATTTAATTTTTATAATTAAATTACTAATTTATAATGAGTAAAGTTATAAATCAAGAAAAAGAAAATTTAACTGACATTCAGCAAAACTATTTTGGTTTAAATAAAGAAGATTTAATTACAATTTTTGATAAGTATGGAAGAAATTCAGCTTTCGACGAAGATTTGCAAGAGATTTTAAAATTTGGAGGAACTGAAGGAATTTTATCAAAACTTAATACAAACCCTGATAGGGGAATTTCATTAAGAGACACTAATGATATAAATCATCGAATAGCATGTTTTGGTGAAAATAAATTTGAACAAGAGGAGATGCCTCATTGTTGTATGTATGTTCTTGAAGGACTTGAAGATTTAATGGTTCGTATACTTATAATTGCTTCTATATTTCAAGTAATTGTAGGATCTATTCCACAAATTCAAGAAACATCAACTGATTTTGTGGAAGGTATTTCAATAACAATCGCTGTAGTTCTTGTTGTTTCAGTTGGTTCAATAACAAACTTTTCTAAAGAGAAAAAATTTAGAGAATTAAATGAACGAAATAATGCTTTAGTAAAATTAACAATTAAAAGGGATGGAAAAGTAGAAGAATGTCAAGAAGAAGAAATTCTAGTAGGTGATATTATAAAACTTAGTTATGGAATGGTAATACCAGCCGATGGATATCTAATTGAAGGTAATGAAATTAAATGTGATGAAGCACCTCTTACTGGAGAAAGTGATTTAATAGAAAAAGATCCTCTTGATAAATGTTTAATGCGTGCTGAAGAAGAAATAAAAGCCAATAAAGGGGAGCCTCCTAAAGGAAAACATATTATTGGATCTCCATTATTACTTTCAGGAACATCTGTTGCTGAGGGTCAAGGATGGTTTGTCGCATTAAGAATTGGTGCAAATTCTGAAAATGGTAAAATACAAGAACAGGTCATAGCAGCACAAAAGAAAAAAGGAGCAGGTGGAGCCGGAAGTTCTAAAATAGAAGAAGAAAAAGAACTTGATGAACATGTAAGTCAAACAGATCATAAATTAAAAGAAGATGATAAAGGAGATGATAAGATTGATGATGAAGATAAGGAGGACGATGACAATGAAGGTAAAACACCATTAGAAATAAAACTTAATGAACTTGCTGATGATGTCGGAAGGTTCGGGCTTATATCAGCTATTTGTACTTTTGTCGCACTTATTATACGACTTATATATTTTGAAATAGTTAAAGCAAATAATAGTACTAATGCTGATTCAGGAGAATATTTAAGATCAACGTGGTTCAATACTACACTTCTTGGTGAAGAACCCAAAACCTTTTCAAATAATGATCACATTAGTATAGTTGTTGATATAATTAAAATAATAATTTTGTGTATTGCAATAATAGTAGTGGCTATTCCAGAAGGATTGCCACTTGCAGTAACTCTTAGTCTTGCCTTTTCAATAGGAAAAATGATGGATGATAATAATTTAGTAAGAAGAATGAAAGCATGTGAAACAATGGGAGGTGCTAACTATATTTGTTCAGATAAAACTGGAACACTAACAAAGAATGAAATGTCAGTTAGTTGTCTTTATAATTGTAATGAAGTTATAGATTTTAATCCATTAACAAGTAATAAAGAAAATAGAGAAGATTTTGATAGATATTTTACAGATAATTACTATAATGTTTTAAGACTATCTCTTATTTTAAATATAGAGGCTGATCTAAATGAAGAAGAAGAAATAGTTAAGGCAAGTAAGACTGATATTGCTTTTGTTGAAATTCTTCATAATTTAAAAGAAAAAATTACAAAAGTTAGACACAAATATTTTCCTGGACCTGGAGAACAATTAAAACGATTTCCTTTTACATCAAGTAGAAAGAAAATGACTACAATTATTAAAAATAAAGAATTTCCAAATGGAAATGTAATTTTCATGAAAGGGGCTTCAGAAATAGTTTTAAATAGCTGTAAATATTACTTAAATCCAGAAACTGGACAAGAAATGATTATTACTGATGAAAGGGAGAGCATATTTGCCGGTGTAATCAAGAACTTTGCCGATAATGCATTAAGAACAATATGTGTAGCTTATAAATATATTAGCAACGAAGAAGTTGATAATTGGAAAAATAAAGAAGAAGATGGTACTTATTCAATAGAAAAAACCGAATTTTGTTTAATATCAATATTTGGAATTAAAGATAAATTAAGAGATGGAGTACAAGAAGCTGTTGATAAATGTAAAGCTGCAGGAATAGTTGTTGTTATGGTTACAGGAGATAATATAGATACTGCTATTGCCATAGCTAAGGAATGCCATATTATTACAAAAGAAGATGAAAGAAAAGGAGTAGTAAGTAGTATGGTTGGTAAAGATTTTTATGAAAAAATAGGAGGAATGGTTTGTGATTCTTGTGAATCAGATTTAAAATATTGTTTATGTCCTAAAACAGAAGCAGCAGCGGAAATATTAAAAAAATCAAAGAAAAAAGAAAATCCAGATTTCAATGATGATATACCTCTTCGAAATGAAAGAATAAAAGATATGGATAAATTTAAAGAAATCTATAGTACTATAAGAGTTATTGCAAGATCCAGACCGGAAGATAAATATACTATGGTTTATGGATTAAGAGAGCTTGATCTTGTAGTTGCAGTTACAGGAGATGGAACTAATGATGCTCCAGCATTATCTAAATCAGATGTTGGATTTGCAATGGGAATATCAGGTACTGATATTGCTAAGCAAGCTGCTGACATTATAATCCTTGATGATAATTTCGCAACAATAGTTCAAGCAGTAAAATGGGGAAGGAATATCTACGATAATATTAGAAAGTTTATTCAATTTCAACTTACAGTTAATGTTTGTGCTTGTTTGTTAGTATTTTTCGGATCGTGTATTGGTAATGAAACACCAGTATCAGCAATCCAAATGTTATGGCTTAATATTATTATGGATTCTCTGGGCTCACTAGCTTTGGCGACAGAACCTCCTCATGAAAATTTACTGTTCAGAAAACCATATGCAAAAACTGAGTATATAATAAATTACAAAATGTGGAAACATATTCTCTTTCAATCATTTTTACAATTAGGTCTTATGCTTATGTTATATTTATATGGTCACGTCTTTATCGAAGAGGACGATCCAGCAAAAATAGATGTAGCCAAAAGACTCTTAAAATGTTATGGTTTCATTCCAGGGCAACAATTTAATGAAAATCAAAACATATATAAAATAGTAGCAGGACCAGCTCTATACTGGCCCTCTGATGTCTATAGACTCCCTGATGCAACTCCTCAAGATTGTGGTGATTTCTACCATAAAGTTGACTTTGACAACGCTCATAAATATTTCCTTGCTTACTATGGTAGTGTTCATATAACTATAATATTTAACAGTTTTGTCTTTTACACTTTGTTTAATCAAATAAATGCACGAGTTATCGACGATACATATAATATCTTTTATAATTTACACTTAAATTGGATGTTTATTGCAATCATTTTTATTGAAATTGGTTTACAAGCAATAATAGTCCAATTCGGGGCACAAGTCCTAAGAGTTGCACTTGGAGGACTGAACGGAGTTCAATGGGGAATATGTTTTGGAATTGGAGCTTGTACTTTTATAGTAAGCTTATTACTTAAGCCAATTCGAATTGAAAAATGCTTTGAAGCAATAGCAAAATGCAAAAAAAAAGATGAATCGGACATTGAATCAGAACAAGAACAAGAACTATCGAAAAAAGTCTCAATAGTTATTGAAGAAGATCATTCGAATTTAAAACTTGATGAGAAAAATCAAAATCATATTTTAATACACCCTGAAACAATAAATATTAATAGGATAGGTAAAATGAATAGTAAAGATCCAGTAAAAATTGATGAGACTGAAAAAGATAGTGAAAACGTTAGGCCTAGAAATGAAAGACAGCTATCACATGTATCTTCTGGAAAAGCACAAGGACTAAGAAAGAGTTCAAAAAAGAATACTGAGAAAAATACAAGTAATGAGTTTATATTAAAATTTAAAAAACCATCAAAATCCATAAATGAAAATTCAGGAAAACAGTCGTCGAAATTGAGAACTATAAAAACATCTTATTAAATAATTTATATATATTATTAATAATTATATAATATTTTAATTAAATGTATTTTTTATTAAATAAAATTGCTTATTATAGTAGTTAAAATTATATTAAGTAATTTTAGCAAAAGAGATAAATTTTAATAATTATTAATAAATATTGAATGATAATTAGTTTTAATAATTAATAACAGTTATATGTTATGGGCTCAATCCCTAACAATTTCCTTTAAAGTAACATAGTAAATAGAATTATTTATTAAATAAAAATATGATACACAAAGTATAATTAAAATAATATAATTAAAATTAATTATTTTATTTCATA